>Ga0187852_1000539_pt1 | contig 41002 bp, 24 predicted proteins | sample June2016WEW_6_40_FD_134511 | JGI IMG/M metagenome (GOLD analysis project Ga0187852, IMG submission 134511) | Peatland microbial communities from SPRUCE experiment site at the Marcell Experimental Forest, Minnesota, USA - June2016WEW_6_40 | ecosystem: Environmental > Terrestrial > Soil > Wetlands...
GAAAACGCTCGAGGTGCTGCGCCAGCCGATGGAGGACGGGCGCGTCACCATCTCGCGCGCGAAGATGTCGGTGACGTACCCGGCGCAGTTCACCCTCGTCTGCGCGTTGAACCCGTGTCCGTGCGGCTACCTGACCGACCCGCGCAAGGAGTGCCACTGCACGCCGCGGCAGATTCAGCAGTACATGTCGCGAATCAGCGGGCCGCTGCTGGACCGGATTGACATCCAGGTGGAAGTGCCGGCGGTGAATTATCGCGACCTGCGCAGCCCTGCGGAGGGCGAGCCGTCGTCAGCCATCCGCGAACGAGTCATCCGCGCGCGGGATATGCAATTGAAACGTCTCAAGGACGCCGGAATCTTCTGTAACGCGCGGATGAGCGCGCGGCTGATCAAGAAGTTCTGCAAAGTGGACGGCGCCGCCGAAACGGCGCTGGCGGCGGCGATGAACCAGTTCTCGCTCTCCGCTCGCGCGTACAACAAGATCCTCAAGCTCTCCCGCACGATTGCGGACCTCGACGGCGCGGAGGAGATACGCACGGAACATGTCACGGAAGCGATACAGTACCGGAGTCTGGATCGGAATCTTTGGGCGTAATATGGAAGCTAATCTTTTGGCTTCGGCGTTTTTCCATGCGGTCCGATCGGTCGCAGGAAGAGGTGCAAAGATTCGAAGCAGGCAGTTCCTGAGCGTATGCGCGCTTTTCGTTTTGGGTCTGTCAGGGTGTGGATACCTCAAGAACCGCGTGAGCGACGCGTGTGACATCGTTTACTGCTCAGGCGGCTGGGGGCCTGGATTATCCGCCGAGGTATTTCTGAGCCATGTTGACTTCGGCGTCGGTTATGACCATGCGACGATCGTGGGCTGGGAAGGCAGGTCGTGGCTTTATCGGGAAGAGCGATTTGCAGGCCTCTGCCCTTTCTCTACCATGATGCAACGAGATCTTCTGGACGTATCGTGGATTCGACCCATGTCCGAAGACTGGAAAGATTGGATTGCTCCCGCAACACTTCCTGATAGGCAAGTTCCGTACATCAATCGTCGTTTCGTCGCGTTTGGACCTTTGCCGTTTGACCATCTCGGGCCGGAACCTGTTAAGTGCGAATTCGCCCCACGTGTCTTTCCAGCGGGATCGGATTGGGTCAATTGGGGTGTCGGCGCAGGAGTTGGGATCGTCATAGTGAATGCGCGAAGCGGCGCGCGGCCGACCAAGATTCTGGACTTTGTTTTCGGGTTTGCAGGCTTTCACGTTTTCCCGCCCTATAGGCCGTTCACGAACACACTCGATGCTTCTGACCTGCAAGCGCGCGGCGTACGGCCATCTCCAATTAGCGGCGACTCGGCGGCATTCTGGATGAACCGCTTAAAGACGCCTGGCGTAAGCGAGGAGGAGAAAATCTACTGCGTGAAAGAACTGGGTCTGATGGGCGCTGAGGCCGCTCGGTTTCTACAGGACCTAAGGGCACTTCTTCAGAAACCACACTTTCCCAATCAAGGGGAGAGATTGCGGATTCACATCGCAGTAGTTGTCGACAGAATCGCCCCGAATGACACGGAGAGCATCGAGTTTCTTAAGACATTGCTGGATGATCCACGTGAAGGGGCCTTTGCCCGCGAAGCTCTCGCTGCGCTGCGCGGGTCAGGCGATTCGGTCGATACGCGGCCCGGCGACAGATAGATCGATTTTAGGATCGACGGGAGTTTCGCGACGTTCAACGTGTGCACAGAATGCAGCGTCTTCCACGACCGCAGTTTGTTTGACTTTTGTCTGCAGGGCTGATCGTGTCGTACCAAACGTATACTGGCCGTCGGGCCGGTAAGGATGGGGTGACGGCCACAGAACTACCGGGTCGCCGAGAGAGATCGGGTTTTATGAGTAAGCCTTATTGCGGTTGTCAGGGCCCCGTGGTAGAGTCGTATGAGCGGGGGCCATGATGGCGACAGTTCAAGGCGGGGGCTGCAGTGAGCAAGAGGCACGTTGGCATTCTGACGACCCTCCTCGCGCGCCACAACTGTTTTCTGCAACCGGGCCAGGGAAAAAGCGATGTGCGCCAATCCAGGACTTCGTCGTCGCAAGAACGGGCCATGTCTCGCTCTTGCCGGGGAAAGGGGGAAGCTTTATGCATCTTTCCAGCCGCACATGGAGCGTGTGGTCCGTAATCGCGGTTCTCATCGCCGTATCAATCGCAATGACGGCGGCCAGGACGGCCGCGGCGGCGTCCTTCCTGCTGACCGTCGAGTCCACGCCGCCGACCGAGCTGAGCATCGGTTCGACCACGGGTGACGCGGGGTTGACGATCTACACGGTTCCGGGCATCGGGGCCGGCGCCAGCGTGAACCTTCAGGCGCCCGCGACGGATCCGAGCGGTTACACCTTCGTGCAATGGACGCTGAACGCTACGGCTCAGACGGCGGGGCAGAAGGCGATCACGTTCGCGATGACCGCGGACACATTGGCGGTGGCGCAGTACACGCCGATCTACCTCACTGTGCAGTCCACGCCCCCGACCGGAGTGGTCATCGGTTCGAGCACGGGCAACAACGGCACGACGAACTATACGAGCACCGTGGCCTACGGCGGCAGCGTGAACCTTCAGGCCCCGGCGACGGACCCGACCGGGTACACCTTCTGGCAATGGACGGTGAACGGCTTGTCGCAGGGCGCCGGCCAGAAGACGGTCGTGATCCCCGGGTTCGGCACCTGGGGCAGCGCGGGCAACCTCAATGGGCAATTCGAGTTCCCCGAAGGTATCGCCGTAGACCGCAGCGGCAATGTCTATGTGTCCGACACGGACAACGACCGCATTCAGGAATTCACCTCCGAAGGCGTTTACATCACTCAGTGGGGCCGCCTGGGCAGCGGCAAGGGGCAGCTCAGTGGGCCCGAGGGGATCGCCACCGACAGCGACGGCAATGTCTACGTGGCCGACATGTACAACAATCGCATCCAGAAGTTCACCTCCGCCGGCGTTTACATCACCCAGTGGGGCCGCTTCGGAACCGGCAATGGGCAGTTCGAATCGCCGTTCGGCATAGCGCTCGACGGTGCCGACAATGTCTATGTGGTCGACTCGGGCAACAGCCGCATCCAGATGTTCACCTCCGCCGGCGCTTACGTCACCCAGTGGGGCAGCAGGGGCACCGGCGGCGGGTTTTTCCAGATTCCCAAGGGCATCGCGATTGACAGGGTCAGAAATCTCGTCTATGTGGCCGACACGTTCAACTACCTCATCCAGGAGTTCACCTCCACCGGTGGTTTCATCACGCAGTGGGGCAGCCAGGGCGCCGGCACCGGGCAGTTCGATGAGCCCTATGGCGTCGCGGTCGACGGCGACGGCAACGTCTATGTGGCCGATACCATTAACTCCCGTGTCCAGGAGTTCACCTCCGCCGGTGTTTACGTCACGCAGTGGGGGAGTTATGGCAGCGGTAATGGGCAGTTCGAACTTCCCGACGGCATCGCGCTCGACAGTGCCGGCAATATCTATGTGGCCGACACGAACAACATGCGCATTCAGGTCATCGGCCAGGTCATCAGCCAAAACATCCTGGCCGTGGCGCAGTACACGGCGAACAACGGCACGCTGGTCGTGGAGTCCACGCCGCCGACCGGGCTGAGCGTCGGTTCGAGCACGGGGGATGGCGGGACGACGAACTATACCGTGCCCGGCATAACGGCCGGGAAGAGCGTGAACCTGCAAGCCCCGGCGGCGGATCCGGGCGGATACACCTTCGCGCAATGGACCGTGAACGGAACGGCTCAGCCTGCCGGACAGAAATCCATCACGTTCACGATGAAGGCGTCCAGGACGGCGGTGGCGCAGTACACGCTGAACACCTACGCGCTGGCCGTGCAATCCACGCCGCCGACCGGCCTCGTTATCGGTTCGACCACGGGCAACGACGGCGCGACGAACTACTCGAATACCGTTCCATACGGCGCATCCGTGAACCTCCAGGCGCCGGCCACAGACCCGGCCGGATTCACGTTCTCGCAGTGGACGGTGAACGGGGCCGTGCAGACCGACGGCCAGAAGTCCATCACGCTCACGATGGATGCAGCGGTGACGGCGGTGGCGCACTACACGGCGAACGTCGGCTACACGCTCTCCGTGCAGTCTACGCCGCCGACCGGCCTGAGTGTCGGTTCGAGCACGGGCCAGAGCGGCACGACGAACTATAAGAACAAGGGCCTCGCGTACGGGGCCAGCGTGAATCTCCAGGCGCCGGCCACAGACCCGGCCGGATTCACCTTCTCGCAATGGATGGTGAACGGCGCGGCGCAGCCCCCCGGGCAAAAGTCCGTCACATTTACGATGGATGCGGCCGTGACGGCGGTGGCCCAGTACACGGCGAACGCCGGCTACACGCTCTCCGTGCAGTCCGCGCCGCCGCACAAGCAGGTCATCGGCTCGAGCACGGGCCACGGCGGCACGACGAACTACATGGTGCCCGGCGTTGCGTCCGGGACGAGCGTGAATCTGCAGGCTCCGGCGACCGACCCGGCCGGGTACACTTTCCAGCAATGGGCGGTAAATGGTGCGGCGCAGACCGCCGGGCAGAAGTCCATCACGTTTACGGTGGATGGAGCCGTGACGGCGGTTGCGCAGTATACGCCGAACATCGGTTACGTGCTGACTGTGCAATCCACGCCGCCGACCGGGCTGGTCGTCAGCTCGAGCACGGGTCAGACCGGCACGACGAACTACACGAAGGCCGGCGTGGGCAATGGGGCAAGCGTGAATCTCCAGGCGCCGGCGGCGGACCCGACGGGCTTTATCTTCCTGCAGTGGACGGTCAACGGCGCGGCGCAAAATCCCGGACAGAAGTCCGTCACGTTCACGATGGATGGAGCGGTGATCGCCGTGGCCGAGTACGCGGCGGACGTCGGCTACACGCTCTCCGTGGAGTCCACGCCGCCGACCGGGCTGGTCATCGCCTCGGGCACGGGCCAGAACGGCAGGACGAACTACACGAAGGCCGGCGTCGGCAACGGAGCGAGCGTGAATCTCGGGGCTCCGACGGTGGATCCGGCCGGATACACCTTCTCACAATGGATTGTGAACGGCGCGGCGCAAAGTTCCGGGCAGAAGGTCATCACGTTCACGATGGATGGGCCCGTGACGGCAGTGGCGCAGTACACGCGGAACGGCTTCGCGCTGACGGTGGAGTCCACGCCGCTGACCGGGCTGAGCATCGGCTCGAGCACGGGGCAGAAAGGGACGACGAACTACTACATCAATAAGGGCGTCGCCGATGGGACCAGCGTGAACCTGCAAGCGCCGGCGACGGACCCGTCCGGATACGCCTTCTGGCAATGGACGTTGAACGGCACGGCGCAGACGGCCGGGGAGAAGTCCATCACGTTCACGATGGATGGGGACATGACCGCTGTGGCGCAGTACACGCTCAACGGCTACGGGCTGACCGTGCAGTCCAAGCCGCCGACCGGGGTCGTGATCGGTTCAAGCACGGGCAACAACGGCACGACGAATTACGCGAATACCGTCGCATACGGCACGGCGGTGAACCTGCAGGCGCCCGCGACGGACCCGGCCGGATTCACGTTCTCGCAGTGGACGGTGAACGGCGCGGCGCAGACCGACGGGCAGAAATCCATCACGCTAACGATGGACGGCGCCGTGACGGCGGTGGCGCGCTACACGGCGAACATCGGCTACACGCTGATGGTGGAATCCGCGCCGATCGGGCTGGGCATTGATATCGGTTCGAGCACGGGCCAGAGCGGCACGACGAACTACACGGTTCCCGACATCGCGTATGGGGCGAGCGTGAACCTGCAGGCCCCGGCGACGGACCCGGCAGGATTCACGTTCCAGCAGTGGACGCTCAACGGCGCCGCGCAGCCTGGCGGACAGAAGTCCATCGCGTTCACGATGGATGCAGCCGTGACGGCGGTGGCGCACTACACGGCGAACACCGGCTACAAGCTCTCCGTGCAGTCCACGCCGTCCAAAGGGGACCTTATCACTTCGAGCACGTTCCACGGCGGCATAACGAACTACACGGTGCCCGGCATTACGTACGGGACGAGCGTGAACTTGCAGGCGCCGGTGACGGACCCGACGGGCTATACCTTCTCGGAATGGGCGGTGAATGGCGCGGCGCAGACTCCTGGGCAGAAGTCCATCACGTTCACGATGGATGCGGCCGTGACGGCAGTGGCGCAGTATACATCGAACATCGGCTACATGCTCTCCGTGCAATCCACGCCGCCGGTCAAGCTGGTCATCAGTTCAAGCACGGGCCAGACCGGGACGACGAACTACACGATTCCCGGCATCGCGTACGGGGCGAGCGTGAACCTTGAGGCGCCGGCGACGGACCCGGCCGGATACACTTTCTCGCAATGGACGGTGAACGGCGCGGCGCAGATTCCTGGGCAGAAGTCCGTCACATTCACGATGGATGCGGCCGTCACGGCGGTGGCGTACTACACAGCGAACAGCGGCTACACGCTCTCCGTGCAGTCGACGCCGCCGGTCAAGCTGGTCATCAGTTCGAGCACGGGCCAGAACGGAACGACGAATTACACGAAGCCCGGCATCGCGTACGGGGCGAGTGTGAACCTGGAGGCCCCGGCGACGGACCCGGCCGGGTACACCTTCTCACAGTGGAGAGTAAACGGCACAGCGCAGACCGCGGGGCAGAAATCCATCACGTTTACAATGACCGCGGCGACGACGGCCGTGGCGGTGTATGTCAAAAGCGATTAGCAGCGCCGCGAACTACACAAATCCCGCCGGCGAGATTGCCGGCGGGATGGTGAAACAGTCTCCGAAGCCCGTTGAGCCCCGGGAGAGGATTTGTGGGGCTGCCGAGGACTGCGAATAGCGTTCTAACGTGCAATCACTTCGACGGTTGTAATGTTGCCGAGCGGTTTGTTTGCTGGCCCCAAGGCTGTCCGTGCGGCTGCCTGACCGACTCGCGCAAGGAGTGCCATTGCACGCCGCGGTCGTTCATTTGAAGCGGTCGCGCGGCGGAACGTGCAGCTCGATGAGAAGCCACTGACATGGACGCCGTTACATCATTCGAAAAGCCTCTGCATGGCGCCGCCAAGGTTGTATTGATCGCCTGCGCAGGACTGCTGGTCTTCGTTTTTTACTTGTGGGCGCTGGTCTCGCTGTTGTTCCTGCTGCTGGTGGCAGCGCTTGAAATCGCGGTGGTCGTCGTCCTCATACGGTTTGGACTGGCAGCGATTGCGCTCGTTCCCCTGCAGAGCCACATTCAGCTCATCTGGCTGTTCGTCCGCAGTTTTCCGCTGAGAAAACCAGTGGAGTTCCGCATCCCGCTGAAGCGGGAAGATGCGCCGGCGCTTTTTGCCATGCTGGAGAACCTCTGCCGGCGGCTCCAATTGGCTCCGCCTGACACCGTCTTCCTCGAGATGCACCTGAACGCCTGGGTGCGACTCGAGGGTTATCAGCGGGGCGCGGGAAGAACTTTTCTGGGCGTCGGCTACGACCTGTTGGCGGGATTATCGGCCCGCGAGGTGGAGGCCGTCCTCGCCCACGAGATGGTGCACGCCAAACTCATCCAGCGAGGCGTCAGCTATTGGCTGAAGACGGGCCTGCCGCGCATCGTCACGCTTGCGATGGCGCTCCATGCTAACGCGGAGATGCATCGCCGCGCAAAACGCCCCGCACTTCTTGCCCGCGCGCTCCTGAAGGTGGCCGACCGGTTCGCGAGGCTCGGCACACGGCTGGTGGCAACTTACTCCAGGCAGGAGGAGTTCGCCGCCGATCGCGGCGCGGCCGAACTCTGCGGCGCCACGGTCTGCCGCTCCGCCCTGGCCGCACTCAGGACACTGTACGCAAGGACCCAAAGGATTCCCTGGCGCGAACGCGTCTCTCAACTCCAGTTGGGCGAAGGGTTCAGCCAATGGCTAGTGCAGGAACTGACGCGAACGGATTTGCCGCAATCGGCCGAGGTCGCGAAGGAGCCGTTCAACCGGTACTCCACGCACCCGACGGTGGCGGATCGCCTGGCGGCGCTCTCACAGGAACCGGCCTCTGGTCAAACTCAAGTCGCCCGGGAGCCCGGCATCGGTTTGCTTGCCGAACCTGACGCCCTGGCTGAGAAGCTGATGGCCGAGATTCAGCGCACCGTGGTGGAGCAGGAGGAGAAGGACAGCCGCGCGTTGCGACGCTGGCGCCGCAAGTCCTGCACCGGGCGCGCGCACCTTCGGCCGCTGCAACTGGTCGGCGTGATCGTTGGCTTCGCGGGCGCCCTCACAGCCATAGGACTCATTATTGCGATCGCCGGCAGCACGTCGCTCGGGGAGATAATCGCCATCGGGTTATTCGGGTTCCTTCCGTCGGTCGCACTCGGCATCGCATTATATCGCCTCGGACGCCGCCGCGACCGCATCGAGCTGCCGGTGCCCGAGTACGCGCTTCTGAAAGAGGCGGTCAAGAAAACAAAGGATACCGCCGGCCGGGAGGATGCTCAGAAGCAATTGGAAAATGAGTTCCGGGAGCTTGTGGCGAAAGAAAAGAAGCGCCGCGGAAAAGCAGCCGTATTGGCTTCTGAGAGTTACGCGGCGCTCGGCAAGTGCGAATACCTGAAGGCGCACGTCGCCGCGCGGCTCTGCCTGCAACATGCGCCGAAATCAATCGAAGGCGCGCTGGCCCTGGCGGTTGCCTCCGGCGCGCTTAACCAGGGCGCCCAGGTGACCAGGATGTTGACTTTCCTGGGCCGGCGCACGGGGTTGACGGGACAGTCAACGATATGGGGAACAGGCTGGGCGCTGTATCTCTGCGGCAATTGGGTCGAGGCCGAGGCGTTCCTCGACCAAGCGCAGGGGCAGCGTCCCGACGAGCCGACCCTCCTGATCCTGCTCGCAATCAGCCGGTCCAGGCGCGGCAAGCTGCAGAGCGCGATTATGAGCGCCCGCCAGGCCTGCGCCACGAAGGCCGCAAACAAGGAGCACGAGAAGGTGCTGATTCAACTTCTCCTGGAGGGCGGCTACCTGCGCGAGGCGCAGGAGAGATTGACGAAGCTGGAGGCGGAGATCCCAGGCGATCCCGAACTCATGGTCTCCGCCGCCCGGATGAACCTGATGCAGCGCAAATTCGAAGCGGCGGACGAATGGACCGAACGCCTGAAGCAGGCATCCGCCGGACCGCACGTGCTGGTTCAACTTGGCGAGTTCTACGAGAGCGCCCGCAAGGACGAAAAGGCGGCCGCGCTCTTCAACCAGGCGCTGGAGAGCGCATTCTACCCGCAGGCGCTGCTGGGGCTGGCGCGGATCGAAGCCGTTCGCCATAACCGGGAATTGGCGCAGGGCCATCTGCTGGCGGCATTGAACACCAAGCGCCCGCTCGGGGAAAACGCAATCGGGCCCTTGCCGCTGTTCCATTACATCGTCGCCAGGCTCCGCATGCTCCGGGAACCGGAACCGAACTGTCAGACTTGGATTGCCTCGTTCCAGAAGGGAACCGGCCCTGCGGCAGTCCCCAATATGTCCCTCATGGTCTGCGCCCAAAGCCGCGAAGACGCAGAGAAACATGTTGCCGCGATCGTCCACGCAATGGATCCCGAATCGTCCCTGCTCTCGACGGCAGGCATCGGATGGAAGAAAGCGCCCCAGGAGCAGCAACCGGCTGGCCCGACGTGTCCGGGCATTCTGAGCGCCTTATCCTAAGTCCAAATGACCTCGGAATGAGGCAGGAACTTGCGGGCGCGGAAGAGGCGCTCGGATCAGCCGCCTGACCGGGGCCGGCCCGAATTCAATCGCGCGGCGCGTCGAAAACGGCGATGCTGAATAGTCGTGCGCCGTACGCGGCGCACTCTTGATGTTTGGAAAACCCCGCTTTCGCCGACTCGATAGCCGGCGGGTTAAGCGAGTCGTTTCCGATGCTGCTCGGCATCCGTTACCTGCTCATTCTTGCCATGGCCGTCTACGCGCTGTCGGCGTTGCGCCCAAGGAAAATGGCAGGGCAGGGAGTATTGGCATGATCAAGAGCCTGCACTGGTGGGGGCAGCCGCGCAGTCCACGCGGCGCGGAGTTTCCATCATCACCGCCACGACGGCGATCCGCCGCTGTTCTCCTTCAACCTCCAGGCCCGGCGCAGAGGTCGAGCCGATACCAGATCTCCCGACCGACGGGGGTTGATTTCATCCGGTGGGCAAAGTTGGCGAACGCCTTGAACTGCGTGTCATCTGTCCTGAAGCGAACGGTCTTGTAGCCGGCCTCTACGCCCTTCTGGAAGGTGCGATGCCACATGGCGATTGTGACCCAACTGGAGCGGAACTCCTCATCCACCACGTCATAAGGCGCCTCGGCCTTGCCGTCCGTGACATGGACGACCAGCGCGCCCACGACGCGCGGTTCCATCAGGACGACCGTCGAGAGATCCGGCTGCACGCGTGAACCCGGAACCTTCCAATCCACGTCCTGCACGTTGGTCAGGTATCGTCTGATCAACTCCGCCACCGGCATGAGCGGCGCCTCGCGCAGCGCGATCACGCGTCCGTTGGCGGGAACGCCGCCCTTCCGCTCGATCCATCGGTGTGCGGACTGCACGGCCTTCCAGCCGGCCTCCACATCCATATCGTAATGCACGAGCGTCTGGAACGGCTGGAAGGCAAGTTCCCGCAGGAGGCTCTCCGCCGGCGAGCCCTCGAGTACGCCGCCTTGCACGGTCAGGCGCTCGGCGCCGGCGGCGCGCGCCTGCGCTATGCACCCCGCAACCAGCAGACGGCCCGCCTCTGCAGGGACGCCCGGCTCTGTCGCCCACTCGAAGAGGGCGGACTCTCCTCCGCGCGGGCCGGGACTGATGAGGAAGCTCGCCGCGCCCAGGACGCGCCGGTCCCCGACGGACTCCGCGACGAGGCACCGAATGCGGTCCGGCGCCATCGCAATCCGCGGAAGCAGCCGCAGCAGCCGTGGCGTGTCCGCCGGGCGCGCCGGGCGCAAGCGCATGGTGGAAGCGGAATGGGCCGCGCTCATGCCTGGGCCTCTTTTTCCGGCGCTGACCGCTGACGGTACAGCTTCGGCCTGACGGCCGCCGCCATGGCCTCGGGCCTCTTGATCCATTCCGGGCCGAGGAACTTCTGCAACTGCTCAACCGCCCTGGCCGGGTCCTCCACCACGTCGGGGTAATCGAGGATCAGGCACTTCAAGTGCTTCACCTTCGCGATCCCTTTCAGAACGTTGTCCTGATGACTCCGGAGCATCGCCAGCAAGCGGTTGCGGTCCGGCGCGGGTTTGCCCATGTGTTCGAGCATCTTCGCCTGCGACGCGGCAATCTCTTCCGGCGGCCGCCACATGAAGATCACCTTGTACGCGTGGATGCGAGGCAGCGCGCCCAGCGACAGCGAGACGACCTTCACCGCCTTGCCTTCCGTCTTCTCGATCAGGCGCGGGTTGCGGCGGAGCTGCCGGATCGGCTGCCACTCATAATAACCTTCGGGGTTGTCCTCGTTGGCCTGGCGGAGGGTGTCACTCATGATGGGGACACCTCCCGCCTCCAGCATCTGCATCATCAGAGAGGTGCCGGAGCGCGGCAGGCCGGACACGATGAGGAACTCCTTGCCGGACGAGCCGGGCGCGCCGGGGCGTGGGGCGGCCGGCGCCGCTGCGGCCGGTTCCGCCGGCAAGGCCGACACAGCTTCCATCAGCCGCTGCGCCTCCTCGTCGCGCCGGGCCTCGCGGACGCGGTCCCGCTCGGCGATCTCCTCGCGAAGCTTGTGCATGCGCTCGCGCGTCTTCGCGACTCGGGCCAGGCATTCCTGACGCAGGCGGCTGTGCTCGACGGCCTTGTCGTTCCCGCCCGGCGTCCGCAGGTAGAGCATTGCGAGGATCGCGTGGATGTCCGGGCGCGCAGGAAGGAAACGCGCGGCCGTTTCGAGCGCCTCGATGGCGCGCTGAGTCCGGCCGGTGCGAGCGAGGGCCTTGCCCAGGCAGAGGTGCGCCTCGCCGAGGCTGAATTCCAGTCCGATGGCGCGCATCGCCGCCTCCGCCGCGGGCTCATGCGAGCGGCTCCGCAGGAGGCAGCGAGCGACGCCCAGGTGCGCCAGGGGCGCGTCAGGGTCCAGTTCCAGCGCGCGCTCGAAGGCGCGCTGCGCGTCGCGGTAGCGCCGGAGATGAAAGTAAGCCCGTCCCAGATACACCAGGACGTGCGGCCGGCGCGAGTCGGCCTGGTCCACCGCCTCCAGGTGCGCCAGCGCCGCCTCCGGGCGCCCGCACTGCTGCTCCGCCACGCCCAGCAGCAGGCGCGCCCGCGCGTCGCCGGGGAACGCCTCCGACAGGTTTCGCAGCAGCTCGTACGCCTCCTTCTTGAGTCCGAGCACGAACTGGCACTCGGCGAGGAGCACGCCCATATCCAGCCGCAGCGGGTTCCGGTCGTACACCTCTTCCAGCAGCGGCAACGCCTGGGCGAATCGGCGGGAGAAAAAGTATATCCGCGCCAGGGTCCACCGGTTCTCCTGGCGGGTCATCTCGGCGAAGGCGGTCGTATCGCCGTCGCGCGGGGCCTCGACGTAGCCCAGCGCCACGAATTGCTCGATCAGCGCCTTCGAGTCGTCCGCGCTCATCGTCGCGCCTTTGGGATGCATGCCCGCCGGGCCGGGGACTTCTTCCCAGGAGAGAATCGTCTCCACCGCGGGCGGAGCGACGAACGCCTCGGCCAGGGAGCGCCCGTCCATGTCACGGCCGGCGGGCAGCCCGAAAAGCGTCAGCACCGTCGGGGCGATGTCCAGCACGCTCGCGCCGTGGATCAGCTCGTCCTGCCGGATCCCCGGACCCTTCATCGCCAGGACGCCGATGGGGCGGTGCTCCTCCGCCGGGCCGGCCGAGATCGAGGGCGGCCGCAGCAGACGCTGCTCTCCGGCGTGCCAGCCGTGGTCGGAGCAGAGAATCACCGTCGCATCCTCGCCGGCCAGTTGCAGCAGGCGCCCCAGCAGCAGGTCGTTCAGGCGATAGCCGCTGTTGACCACGTCGCTGTACAGCTCGAACTCGCGCTCGTTGATCCACGGCAGCCGCGGGGGGTGGTAGCGCATGAATCCATGGCAGAGATGGTCAATGGCGCCGTAGTAGACGGCGGCGAAATCCCATGGCTCGCGCTCCATGGCCCAGGTGATCGCGGCATGCACCGAGAGGCACTCGGCGAGCTGGCAGGCGATGACCTCCAGCCGGCGGTCGTTGGTCTGGTCCACCTCGCGGTAGCGCGGGACGAAGAGGCCGATGGTCTGCGAGTCTATGTCCTTCGGCCGAACGCACAGCTCGGCGACTTTCGACGCCAGGTCAGCGGGATGGACCACGCCCTTCCCGACCGGCGACGCCTTCGCCCGGCTGCTCTGCGCCGCCCGGCCGAACAGCTCCGAGATGCACACCCCGCTGATCGGCTCCGCCGGGTGGCCGGCGAACCAGTTCACGACGTGGGTCTTCAGGCCCTTCTGCGAGAGGATATTCCAGATGGCTTTGACCTTGCGGGAGAGGCTGCTGGCCGCGCGCACCTCATGGGCGGCCTCATCAATCTCCGTGAAGCCGATGATCCCGTGCTTGTCCGGCAGCATGCCGGTGGCGATCGAATTCCAGATCAGAGGGGAATAGGTCGGGCGCAGGGTGGAGAGATTGCCCATGACGCCGCCGTTGACCAGGCGGCGCAAATTGGGCAGCTCCCCGCGGTCCAGCAGGGGATGGATGATCGTCCAATCGGCGCCGTCCCAGCCGATCAACAGCACCCGGCGTTTTCCAGGGGCAGCCATGACGCTCCTTCCGGTCTCATCATATCATGCGCCCGCGATGACGCAACACGGCCTCATCCCCAGTTCCAGTCGGGCCGGCGCTGGTTCAGGGCCACGCCCACTTGGAAGGGCATGGCCTTACCGCCTGGCCCGATGTGCCACACGCCCGTCTGGCGGTGCTCGTCGAGGTCGAGAGTCGTAATATCCGACCAGGCGAACATGCGAATGCGGTACATCTGCAATCCCCTGGGGTCTCGCACGCGCCGCCACAGCGCCTGTTCCGGGCCCGCCTCGGGCCGGCGCTCGCCGGCGGTCGTCTCGCCGCGCTGATGGATCGGCTCGGAGAACCGGAAATCCCGGACCGTCCGCCCGTCGCCGCCGTCGCACAGAAGCCAGACGAAGAAGTGCGTCGTTCCATGATAGACCGGTTCCAGGCGCAGGCCGTCGAGCAGGGCGGCGCGGTCCACGCCCCACGCCTCGCAGAGACGGCCGAGCGTTTCGCCGGCAAACGATCCTCTCACGTCATGATGCCGCCCGATGGCGGCATGGGTGCGAACCCGCAGGCTGCTCAGTCGGGCGCGGCGCTCGGCGAGGAACCGGACCATCGCCGGGAGTGTGTCGTCGTTCACGCCGGGGACGAGTGTGACGGACACGACCGGCTCAATCTCCGAGCGCATCAGGTTCTCGAGCGCAGCGAGCTTCTGCTGGAGCAGCGCGCGGCCTTCAATCGCCATGAAGACCCGCTCATCCAGACCGTTCAGCGAGAACAGGCACCGCCTGAGGCCGGCGTCCGAAAGCCGGGAGACCAAAGCCGGGTCCTGCAGCGCCAGCCCGTTCGTTGCGATGCAGGTGTCCCGTTCCCGGCGGACGGCGTAGGAAATGAGATCCGGCAGGTCTTCCCGGACGGTCGGCTCTCCGCCCGAGAACACTATGAACGGGCCCTCGAAATCGTCTATCATGCGCCGGACCGCCCGAGGACTGGGGTCTGGAATCGCGTCGTCCGGGTAGAAGCACATGCTGCAGTGCAGGTTGCAGCGGTGGGTGATCGGGATGACGAGTGTGACACCGGGCCGCGCGGGCGGGTCCGGGTTCATCAGGGCGCGGTAGACGGCCTCCTCCTGCTCCACCTGCGCGCGGAACGGCCCGTGGTCGGGACAGGCCTTTTCCATGAAGACACCTTCCGGCTCAGCGACGACCGTGGCCGGGATTTCGCGGCAGCACTGTGGGCAGAGACTGCGGGCGTGCTCCTTCAGCACGCGACGCTCGTCCGCATTAAAAGGGCAAGCGCCGCCGGGGTTCGCCCGGCGGCGCTTGGAATCGGAAGTATAGGTCATGCCGCTGGCTGACGGCGGCGCAGGGCCGCCAGACCCGCCGCGCCCATCGCCAGGAGGGCCAGGGTCGTCGGCTCCGGGACCGAGGTGGTGTCGGGCACGTGGATGGGGCTGCCATCGTCCTGGAATGCGTATGCGAACAACGTTGCGCTGTCATACGCGTTCATCTGCAGGTCCGCCCAGCCGTACAGCGGGGTGCCGGCGTCGTCGAATTGCAGGCCCAAGTACGCGCGCGTCCCCGGCGCCCAGTCTCCGAACGAGCGGGTCCCGCCCGCGCTCACCAGGTTTACACCCATGAACAGGGATCTATAGACGGTAGCCGACGGGCCCATGTTGTGACTGGCCGGAACCGGCAGAGCCTTGGCGTCTATCCCCTCGATGGCCGCCCCTGGCTGGACCCCCCGAATGACCATGGCGTTGATACTTGAGTTTCGCGCGTTTTTGATAGCGAACTGATCGTTCGGTCCCGGCGCAGACGGATTCGTCATGACATTCCCGGCCAGGTCGAAGCTCAGCAGGTACTGATTGTCCCCTGTGCCCGTCCAACCGCCCGGTGTGGTGAAATACTCGATGGTGGCCTGTGCCGAGCCACCCGCAGCAAATACAGCTCCAACTGCCGCCGAGTACGCGACCAACTTCTTATCCAATAGCATCTTGGCCCTCATCTGATCTCTCCTCCTCGCAACAGTAAGCCGAGTGCCTCCCAACAGCCCCCAATGCGGAGACAGCCTTAGCTTTCCCCAAGCAATTCCTGTTCCTTATAGTTGCACGGCAATCAGAATTGCGCCATATTGTCCTAAGACACTGTTTGATAAGGAAATACCTTTGTGGTCCGCGATTGTCCGTCATAGCCTTGCTATACCGCGGCCTGCCAAGAATGTCGTGTCTTCTAAACACATTTTAGCCGCGACTGTCCATAACCAATTTCCAAACAGCGGCTTGCGAATAACGCCACGATCCTGGTTCGCGTGTTGACTATACTCTACACAAGGGTTGCGGGACGCCCAACGTCTCAAGTCAAGGACGGCCGCTTGTCGAGGGCGATTGAAGGGCGGCGTCGAGGGAAAGCAGCGCGCGCACCAGTTCGTCGTGAACGTCGGCGAACGGAACGGTCCCGCCCATGAGCGGAACGAAGCCCGCCGCATAACCGGTGGCCTTGGCTGCGGTTTCGCGATCGGGCGCGTAGCCGAGGGTGTCGTTGGTGATGCCCATGACCAGCGGGAGCGGCGCCTTGGCTTTCGCGACGACTTCCTGCTTGATGGCGCGGAAGGTCTCCAGGGGCGATCCGAGGAACTCGATGGGGCCCACGCGGATTCCCTGCACGTCCGTCGGCGTCTCGAACGGCTGTCCCGACTCTTTGAGCGCGATCAATCTCCGCAACGCAATGACATAGACCGTGGCAAGGCGGACTTCGCTGGCCGCGTCATCGGCATTCGGCGCGTGCAGGACCGCCTCCTTCTCCGCGAGCATCGCGCGCAGTTTCTCCAGGTCCCAGGACGCGCGGCGGAACGTCACTTCGCGCAGGGCATAGCGGATCGAGTCCACCGTCAATGGCTTCGCCGCTGCAAGTCCCGCGCGCACGGAGCGCGCGTAGCGCTCGGCGATGACATCGAGAGCGCGGAGCGATATGGCCTCCGGGTGATGGACGAAGCACGCATTGATGTCCCCTTGCGCGCCCTGCAGGAACAGCCCGGTGGCGCCGGGGTTTTCCTGCTCAATCTTATTCGTGGCGACGCCGGCGTAATCCCCGTGGATGTAGCGCGTCTCTTCGCAGCAGACCACGGGATGGCAGCCGAAGTAACTGAAGAACCCGATGGTCCGCCCGTCCGCTTGCGCCTTGAAGACATGGGCCGTGGTATCGGTGAGTTCGGGCTTGGCGGGCCGCCAATCGTCGCGCAGGACGACATTCGGGTCTTTCTCGCGAACGTCATATTCACGGTTATATGACATCCCTTCGCACGGAACTTCCGCATGAGAGAGCGCGGCCTCGCGCAGGTGCTCGACGGCGTCTATGCAGGCCCGGGCGATGCGGCCGGGCAGGATTTCAAGGTAGGGCGCGTCCGGATCGCCCCAGCCGATGGACCTGCCGGTGCTGGGGCCGCTGTGAGTGTGGGTGCAATGGACCATGATGGCCTCGGCCGGGATGCCGGTGGCGCCGGTGACGAGCTTCCGGACACCCTGCGCCATGGTGCGCGGCACGCCGATCAGGTCGCAGCTCACGACGACGGCGGTCGCGCCGCCTTGCTCCATCGCCATGGCTCGCGCCCAGAGCCGGTCGCGCACGGCGATGGACTGGCGGTTGCGGAACGGGCCGAAGCCGGCGAGGTCCACGCCCACGCGCGGCGTAATGTCGCGCCTGCCGAATCCGATCCTCATGTCAGTTCAGCCCTTTGCCTTGGCCGACTTCAAGAGCTCGGCGCGGCCTTCGTAGATCTTCGCGATGGCGTCCATCAGGAGGCCGGCGCGCGCCGGCGGGCAGCCGAAGAAGCGCCAGCCGGTCACAATGGCGCTGTCCTTCCAGAGGTCGTCGGCCACGGGCAGGTGCCAGCGCGCCGGCGTAATCGCCTTGACGTAAGCCGGGCTCAGCTTATGCCGCCGCTTGAGCTGGGGAGAATAGAGGTCGCTGTGCGAAAGCGGCGTGTAGGTGCTCCCGAACCCGACGCCCAGTTCCGCGGAAAGGGCGCGGCGGAACGCGGCGCCGCTCAGGCCGTCGAACGCTTCCTTGTCGTACCGGAAAACGAAGCAGTATCCGCACTGGCGCGTAATGTGCTTGTCGCGGCGCAGCGGTTTCACGCCGGGCGCCGCGGCCACGGCCTTGTCAAGCGCCAGGCCGTTGCGGTCAATCAGCGGCGCGTTCTTCCTGAAAGCCGCCAGTTGCCCGCGCAGGATCGCCGCCTGAAAACTGCCCATGCGGAAATTCCCGCTGTGAATCCTGCAGCCCGGCTTGAATTCCCGGCCACACGCCTTCAAGCTGACGGCCTTCCAATAATAGTCTTCCTTCTGCATCAGCAGGCAGCCGCCTTCGCCGCCGGTGATCAGCTTGGACATCTGGAAGCTGTAGGAGCCGAAATCGCCCATCGTCCCTGCGCCATGGCCATCCCACTGCGAGCCGTGTGCGTGGGCGCAGTCCTCGATGATGTGGAGATGGTGTTTCCTGGCGATGCGCCGGATCGCGTTCATATCGGCCATGCGATGGTAGAGATGCACGGGAATGATGGCGCGCGTGCGCCGCGTGACGGCCTGTTCCACCTTCAGCGGGTCAATGCACAGCGTCTCGGGATCCACGTCCACCATGACCGGCACGGCGTTGACGTCGCACACCACCGCGGCGGTGGCCTGCCAGGTCAGGCCGGGGACGATCACTTCGTCGCCGGCTCCGATGTCCAGCGCCTCCAGGGCGATCTGCATGGAATGCGTCCCGTTCGTAACCAGGGCGCAGTACTTGGACTTGCTGAACGCCGCCCATTCCTTTCGGAATGCCGCGGCCATGGTCTGCGTCGCCTCCGGCCAGTCATCCCACATCCCGCTCTTGTACGCCTGAAGCAGGTACCTCTGCTCAAGGTCGCGGCGCCGCGGAAAGCGGCACTCGCGCTGGAGATTCCTGGCAACAGGAACGCCGCCGAGAAGCGCAAGCTTGCTCACGATGTTTCTCCTTTGTACAAGATCGCGCGACGGTTGGGCATCACGCGTCGCAATCTAGCGATTGAGGTTACCCCTGTCAAGCGGCCGGAGCCCGTCGTGTGGAGTAGTCCATGATCGGATGTTATACTGCGCCGGTCAAGCCTGCGCAGCCCTGCGGAGAAGAGAGCGCGAAAGACACAAAGAACGTGACCGATAAAGTGTCCGTCCCTGGTTCACGCACGCTCCTTCAGGCGACTTCGGACGCCGGCAAGCCGAGCGCGGCGCAGCGCCAATTCCTCCTGACGGCCCTCATCGTGGCCGCCGCGCTGCTGGTCTACATCCCGGCGATGCAGGGCGGCTTTTTCTGGGACGACCACAGTTTCCTGCTTCGCAGCGAGCTGATTCATGCCCCCGACGGCCTCCGGCGCTTCTGGCTGACCAGGGAAGCGCCGGATTACTTCCCGCTGACCTCGACCTTGCTTTGGGTCGAGTGGCGGCTCTGGGGCGCGAGCGCGGCCGGGTATCACGTGGTCAACGCGCTGCTCCACGCGACCGCCGCAGTGCTGGTCTGGCGAGTGCTCCGACGGCTGAACATCCCGGGCGCGTGGCTGGCCGGGATCCTCTTTGCGGTCCACCCGGTGGCGGCGGCTTCGGCCGCATGGATCACCGAGGGCAAGAACACGCTGCCGATGGCGCTTGGCCTGCTTTCGGTCATGGCCTGGCTGACGTACGAGGAGCGTGCGGAGCAGCCTGCCGGGCCGGCAAGACGCTCGAAAGGCTGGTACGCGCTGGCGATCGTGCTGTTCCTGCTCGCCCTGCTGGCGAAGACCTCCGTGGTCATGCTGCCGGCGGTTCTTCTGCTCTGCGCGTGGTGGCGGCGCGGCCGCATTTCCGGGAAGGATCTGCTCCGCTCAGTCCCGTTCTTCGCCCTGTCGCTGGGCCTGGGGCTGGTGACGATGTGGTTCCAGAGGCACAACGTCATCGGCGCGACGCTGGTCCGGCCGGAGGGAATCTGCTCGCGCCTGGCTGCGGCCGGATGGATGGCCTGGTTCTATCTCTTCAAACTGCTGCTCCCCGCCGGCCTGTGCGTCATTTATCCGCGCTGGGACGTGGACGGGGCGAGCTTCCTCGCGTTCGCGCCGCTGGCGCTTCTCGTCGCGGGCCTCGCGCTGCTCTGGCTGCGTCGAAAGAAATGGGGCCGGGCGCCGCTGTTCGCGGCGGCGTACTTCCTCATCATGCTGCTGCCGGTGCTCGGTTTCGCGGACATGGCGTTCATGAGGTTCTCGCTGGTAGCGGACCATTTTCAATACGCGGCCATGATCGGCGTGATCGCCTTCGCCGCGGCGCTGCTGAGCCGCGCCGCGGCGGCCGCAGGCGGCAGAGGTTTTGCGGGCAAATTCGCCGCCGCCGGGTGCGTGGCTGTCCTGGCGGGCCTGACCTGGCAGCGCGCGGCGCTGTATGGGGACGAGGAGCGGCTGTGGAAGGACAACCTGGCGAAGAGCCCGGCGCCCATCGCGGCCCGGCTGGCGTGGCGCCACCTGGGCGATACGTACGTCCGCGCGGGCCGCTACGACGAGGCGCTCGACAGTTTCGGCCGCGTCATCGCGCTCGAGCCCGACTCCGCCGACGCGTACTACGATCGCGCCGCCGTTTACTTGGACCTCGGCCGATACCCCAGCGCGATCAGCGACTACGACAAGGTGATCGAGCTGTACCCGAACTCCGCAGCCGCCTATAACAACCGCGGCAATGCCTGCGCCGGCGGCGGCCGGCTGCAGGAGGCGGTCCGAGATTACGAGAAGGCCATGGCGCTCGAGCCGCGCTCCGCCTTGCCCTGGTTCAACCGCGCGAACGCCCGCAGGCAGCTCGGGCGCACCGCTGAGGCGATCCAGGATTTCAGCGAGGCGATCGCTCTGAAGCCGGAGTATCCGGAGGCGTACAACAACCGCGCGGCGGCCTATTTCGAACTTCGAGAATACGGCAACGCCCGCGCGGATATCCAGATGTGCGCGAGGCTCGGCGGCCGGCCCGATCCGGCGCTGGTCCTTGCGCTGACGGAGGCCTCCGGACAGACACTTCCCAAGTGACAGCGGTTCCCTGCGCCGCCCGGCGCTCTCAAATCCAGGTCTTCCGGATCAGCCAGACCTTGATGAGCTGAGTCAGTACAATATAGAACAAAAGGGTCAGGATCAACAGCGGCCAGTAAAGCGGCGGCAGCGCCTCGAGCTTGAGGTACGACGCGACCGGCGAGAACGGCAGGTACACGCCGATGGCCATGACGACCGCGGAGCTGAGGATGAGCGGCCAGCTTGCGCGGCTCTGGATGAAGGGAATCTTGTTCGTGCGGATGACGTGGATGATAAGCGTTTGCGTCAGCAACGACTCCACGAACCAGCCGGTCTGGAACAGGGAAACGTGCGCCAGGTCCCGGCATTTGAACAAGTAGAACATCATGGCATAGGTGGTGTAATCGAAGATGGAACTGATCGGGCCGATGAAGATGATGAAGCGGCTGATCTCGCCCATTGTCCAGGGGCGCGGCTTGGCGATCTGCTCCGGGTCCACGTCATCCGTCGGGATCGCAACCTGGGAAAAATCGTAGAGGACGTTGTTGGTCAGGATTTGAAGCGAGGTCATCGGAAGCCACTGGAACAGGATGCTGGCGCCGAGGACGCTGAACATGTTGCCGAAGTTGGAACTGGCGCCCATGCGGACGTACTTGATGATGTTGGCGAACACCTTGCGGCCTTCCAGCACGCCTTCCTCAAGAACCAGGAGGCTTTTTTCGAGGAGGATCACGTCGGCGGATTCCTTGGCGATGTCCACGGCCGTATCCACGGAAATGCCCACGTCGGCGGCGCGCAGCCCGGGCGCGTCGTTGATGCCGTCGCCGAGGAACCCGACGACGTGCTTGCGGCTCTGGAGCGCCTTGATCACGCGCTGCTTGTGGGCCGGCGAAAGCCGCGCGAAGACGGTCGTCTTTTCCGCCGCCTCGCCCAGTTGCTCGTCGGTCATCGTCTCGACCTGGCCGCCCAGGAGCATCACGTCGGTCGGCAGACCCACCTCGTGGCAGACCTTGCAGGTCACCAGTTCGTTGTCGCCGGTGAGCACCTTCACGGCGATGCCGTGCTTCTGCAGCGCGACCAGCGCCGGGCCGGCGCTCTCCTTGGGCGGGTCCAGGAAAACCATGTACCCTTTGAGGACCAGGTCCTTCTCGTCTTCCCTGGAATAGGCGTTCTTCTGCTCCAGGTCCTTGTAGGCCACCGCCAGCACGCGGAAACCGTCCTCGCACAGCGCGTTGTGTTCCTCGCGCATGTCGTCAACGAAGATTTTCTCCATCGGGTAGAACTTGCCGGCGTATTCGAACTGCGAACAGCGCCGGAAGATTTCCTCGGACGCGCCCTTGGTGATCAGCCGAAAGCGGCCGTCCGGCGTCTTGACGACCACCGACATCATTTTGCGCTGGAAATCGAAGGGGATCTCGTCCGCCTTTTCGTAACCGGTAATCGTCACTTCCTTCGGGTCCGCCTCGTGAGCCAGGATGGCCCGGTCCAATACGTTTTTCAGCCCGGTCTGGAAATAGCTGTTCAGATACGCCATGGCCATGACCTCGTCATTCTCCTTGCGGAACACATCGAAGTGTTTCTCGAGAATGACGTGGTCCATGGTGAGCGTGCCGGTCTTGTCGGTGCAGAGGATGTCCATCGCGCCGAAGTTCTGGATCGAGGGCAGGCGCTTGACGATCACCTTCTTCCGCGACATCACGATGGCGCCCTTGGAGAGACAGACCGTCACGATCATGGGCAGCATTTCGGGTGTCAGTCCCACGGCCACCGACAGCGCGAAAAAGAAGGCGCTCTTCCAGTCGTGCTTGGTCAACCCGTTGATCAGGAACACCAGCGGGACCATGACCATCATGAAGCGGAGCATCAGCCACGTGAACCGGCTGATGCCTTTGTCGAAGCTGGTCTGGACCTGTTGCGTCACAATGGCGCTGGCCATGCTGCCCATGTACGTCCGGGCGCCGGTCGCCACGACGAGCGCCACGGCGGTCCCGCTTTCGACGGTCGTGCCCAGGAAGCAGACGTTGGCCAAGTCCACCGGCGAAGAACTGGCGCCGCCGTTCTGCAGCGTGCTGAATTTCTCGGAGGGCATGGACTCGCCGGTGAGGAAGCTCTGGAGCAGGAACAGGTCCTTGCAACTGATCAGGCGGATGTCGGCGGGGATCATGTCGCCGGCGGCGAGTTTGATGACGTCTCCGGGAACGAGCTGGCCCAGCGGCAGCTCGCTCGCCTGGCCGTCGCGGATGACCGTGGCGGTGACCTTGATCATCGCCTTGAGCTTGGCGGCGGCCGAGTCGGCGCGCACCTCCTGGGTGAACCGCAGCGTGACGGCCAGGACGAGCAGCGCCAGCATCACGTAGGCGCCGGCGCGGTCCGAAGGTTCGTCCGCCGTGAGATAAGTCACCGTGGCGAGGACCAGCAGGAGGATCACCAGCGGATTGATGACGGCCTTGCCCAGGATGGCAAGCTGGGTGTGCTGCTTTTCCTGCCCCAGAGTGTTCGGCCCGTACTGCTCGAACCGGCGCTGCGCCTCGGCCTGCGTGAGCCCTTGCGGCGAACTCTGCACCTTTTGAAAGAGTTCCTCCGGGCTGAGCTTCGCCGCCTCCAGGAGTTCCGGCGAGACCTGGATCTTCTGGAACGACTTTTTCTCCATGAACCGCAGCAGGACCTTCGGCAGCACCGACGTTGGCAAGATGCTCATGCGGCGCCTCCGGCTATGTTCCGACCGTCAATCGGTTTCAAGTGCGCAAAAGTACCATATCTGCATTCGGGAGAACAAGGTTCAGACCAAACTTTTCTGCACCGGAAGACCGAATGCGTCCGATTGACTTTCCGCGGGGCCTGTGATAGAAAGCCCTTTCCGGCTGGCAGTTTCCAAGTTCCCTCATTTGGAAGGAGAGACGGATGAAGAAGGCCATTTGCCATTACAGCTTCCATCGCCGCTGGACGGCGGAAAAGTGGACGGCGGAGCGGCTGGCGGAGGAAGTGAAGGCGCTGGGGATCGAGTGCGTGGACTTTCACGCCGGCATGATGGCGCCCGCGGCGACCGCGGTGGAGCGGATCCGGGCGGCGCTCTCCAAGACCGGGCTGACCCTCTCCAGCCTTTCTCTGGGGAACGATTTCAACAAGGAAAACCCGAAGGAATTCAAGGCGCAGGTGGATGGCGTCAAAGAGTGGATCCGTGTGGCGGCCGAGCTGCGCGCGCCGGTCTCCAGGATTTTCGGCGGGTCGCTCGGCGAAAAGGAGCGCGGCGATCCCGCCGCGAAGGCGAAGGGCCGGCAGCGCATCCTCGACGGCCTCGGCGCGGTGGTGAAGGAAGCCGAGAAGAACGGACTCGTCCTCGCCATCGAGAACCATGGCGGCCTGCCGTGCACGGGCGAAGAGCAGGTGGATGTGATCCGCGCGGTCAACTCTCCGAGCCTCAAGGCGACGATTGACGTCGGCAACTATCTCGAGGGCAACCAGGAAGCGGAAGTCGGCACGCGCGTCGCCGCGTCGCAAGCCGGTTACGTTCATTTCAAGGACGTCAAGAAGATCCCTGACGCCGCCGCGCGGTTCGGCCGGAAACTCGAGGCCTGCGCACTGGGCGAGGGCGGCGTGAATCTGCGCGCCTGCCTCGACGCCTTGAAGAAAGCCGGCTTCGACGGCGTCGTCGCGCTGGAGTACGAAGGCACCGAGGCTGAAACGACCGGTGTGCCGAAGAGCGTGGCGCACATGAAGAAGGTCATGAAGGGCTACTGAAAAACGTGAATCGCTGACGCGCGGCGCGGGACCGAAGGAGCCGGTCCCGCTGCCGCGCAGCTAATCCCGATCGCACCGAGCGGCAGGGCGGCGGGCTTCACGCAGGCCGCTCATGGCAGCCGCGGCGCGCCGCCGAAGTCGGGACAGGCGGACTTTAATCGCCAATCATCCCCGGACTTTCATGGCAGGCGATCAAAAAATCTTTTGCATTTTTCCCTTGACAGGGCCGTCCTGTTTGTTAGAATGCAACGATAAGCATTTGTTGTAAATGCGAGCGCCGACCTTAATACGCGCTGATCAAAAAACACGCAAGGAAGGTCGGGAAGGGGCGCCCGACCTTCTGCGTTATCGCGGCTTGCTCGTAGTGTGCCCGTCAGGGCATACGGCGTAGCGCCTGACGGCGTCACTTCAACCGCCACGCTTCCTACTTGTTCGCGAGCACCAGATAGGCTGCGGCTTTGCCGTTCCGGATGCGCAACGGGACCATCGGCAATGAGCGGGCGGCCTCGACGGCCGCGTTGTATTCCGCCACGTTATGGACTTCCTTGCGGGCGATTTCTTCGATGAGGATGCCGGGCTTGATGCCCGCCCGTTCCGCCGCCGAGCCTGCGGCAACCCCTGCAACCAGCACGCCCTGGTTCATTTTGTATCCCAACTGTGCGGCGATCTCGGGCGTAAGGTCCTGAACGGTGATCCCCAGGAAAGCGGCGGCGGGCGTGGGTTCCTCGCCCTCGCCGCCCAGAGCGACCGCAGTCCGCTCGCCCAGCACCACCTCGACCGTCTGCGCTTTGCCGTCGCGGACGATTTCGATGGAGACCTTGTCTCCGGGCGTCATGGCCGCGACCGCCTCCAGCACCTCCTCGCGGGCTTTTACGGCGTGCCCGGCGACCCGGGTGATGATATCTCCGTTTTTCAAGCCCGCTTTTCCGGCCGGAGAATCGGGGGTGACCTGAGCGATGAGCACGCCTGTCATGCCGGCGGCGCCCAGCGATTGAGCCAGCTCGGGCGTCAGTTGCTGAATCTGGACGCCGAGGAACCCACGCGTGACTTTGCCCTTCGTCCTCAGCGCGGCGAGCACCTTCTTCGCCGTGTTGCTGGGAATGGCCATGCCGATTCCGGCGAACGCGCCGCTCGGACTCGTGATCGCATTGGTGATCCCGATGACCTCGCCGTGGATGTTCGCCAGCGGGCCGCCGCTGTTGCCAGGGTTGATGGCCGCATCAGTTTGAATCAGGTTCTCGTACGTCGCCAGGCCGATGCGCCGGCCCATGGCGCTGACGGTGCCGGTCGTCACGGTATGGTCCAGGCCGAACGGGTTCCCCACCGCGATCACCCAGTCGCCGACTTCCATCTTGCTCGAGTCGCCGAAGGTGGCGGCCTGGAGCCCGGTCGCCTCGATCTTGATCAGCGCCAGGTCCGTATCCGGGTCCGCGCCGATCAGCTTGGCATCGTACTCGGCCGGGCCGGCCACGAAGAGCTTGACCGTGATCTTGCCCGCGCCGGAGACGACGTGATTGTTCGTCAGAATGTATCCATCCGGATCCACGACGAGGCCGGAGCCGAGCCCGTGCTCGCTGAACTTCCTGGGGATGTCCTGCCCGAAGAACCGCTTCATGAGATCGTCGCCGAACGGGTTGCCCGGCGTTTGGGCGAACGGCTGCATCGTGACCTCGCGGGTGGTCTCGACGTGCGCGACGGTCGGCTCGAGCATCTCGCCGACGCGCCGGAAGACTCGCGAGAGGCTCTCGGCGACGGCAAGGTCCTGCGGCGACGCCGGTGCGGGCGGCGGGTCGCTGCACAAGCCGGCCGACGCCAGGACACCGATCCATAACGCGCAGGCGGCCAGCCCGCCGATGCGATGCGCCTTCCGGTTCGTGTGCTCAATCATCATGACAGCGCTCCTTCCATCGAGGATTGTCTCTGCGGCTTCAGGGGCCGGCGCCCAATGTCCGGAATCATTCCCGAAGGCCCCCATTCGAGGCTACTTCGGACGGCTGCGTTTGTCAAGGGCATTCCCGAAAAGGCGGGCCGCATGATTGACATCGGTCCGCAATCCACCTAAACTGAATTCTTAAGGAGGGCGCTGATACGATGCCGCCGCAGGGAATGACGCTGCTTTCCGACTTCGACCTGCACCTGTTCAACGAGGGCCGGCACTACCGGCTCTACGAGAAACTCGGCGCGCACCCGGTGAAGGTCGCCGGCGTCAGCGGAACCTATTTCGCCGTCTGGGCGCCGAACGCGAACTACGTCGCCGTCATCGGCGACTTCAACGGCTGGAACACCGGCAGCCATCCGCTCCAGGCGCGCGCGCAATCGGGAATCTGGGAAGGCTTCATCCCCGGCGTCGGCCGCGGCGCGGTCTACAAGTTCCACATCGGTTCGCACAACCGCGGCTATCGCGTGGACAAGGTGGACCCGTTCGGCCTCTACAGCCTGCCTCCGCCGGAGACCGGATCGGTGATCTGGGACCTGGACTACGCGTGGGCGGACGGCGACTGGATGGCGAAGCGGCCGCAGAACAACGGCCTGCACGCGCCGATGACGATCTACGAGGTCCACCTCGGCTCCTGGAAGCGCAGGCCCGAAGAGGGCCATCGGTCGCTGACCTACCTCGAACTGGCCGATGAGCTGCCGGCGTACCTCCAGAGCATGGGATTCTCGCACGCGGAATTCATGCCGATCATGGAGCATCCGTTCTACGGCTCCTGGGGCTACCAGGTCGTGGGATATTTCGCCCCGACGAGCCGCTACGGCACGCCGCAGGAGCTGATGACGCTCATTGACCGGCTCCACCAGCACGGCATCGGCGTGATCCTCGACTGGGTGCCTTCGCACTTCACCACCGACGTCCACGGGCTGGCGTACTTCGACGGCACGCACCTCTACGAGCACGCCGACGTCCGCCAGGGGCTGCACCCGGAATGGAACAGCCTGCTCTTCAACTACGGCCGGAACGAAGTGCAGAGCTTTCTCGTCAGCAACGCGCTCTTCTGGCTGGAGAAATACCACGCCGACGGGCTGCGCGTGGACGCTGTGGCCTCGATGCTGTACCTCGACTACGCGCGGACGGAGGGCGGCTGGATCCCGAACGCGCACGGCGGCCGGGAGAACCTCGACGCCATCTCCTTCATCCGCCACCTGAACGAGGAATCCTACGCGCGGCACCCGGACGCGGAGATCATCGCGGAAGAGTCCACCGCGTGGCCGCTCGTCACGCGGCCGACCTACGTCGGCGGGCTCGGCTTCGGCCTCAAATGGGACATGGGCTGGATGCACGACACGCTCCGCTACATGTCCAAGGACCCGGTCTACCGCAAGTACCAGCACAACGACCTCACGTTCCGGCTGCTCTACGCCTTCAACGAGAACTTCGTCCTGCCGCTCTCGCACGACGAAGTGGTGCACGGGAAAGGCTCGCTTCTCGGAAAGATGTCCGGCGACGACTGGCAGAAATTCGCGAACCTCCGCGCGCTCTACGGCTACATGTACGCGCAGCCGGGCAAGAAGCTGATCTTCATGGGCGGCGAGTTCGCCCAGTGGCGCGAGTGGCACCACGACGAGAGCCTCGACTGGCATTTGCTCCAGTACGCCCCGCACCAGGGCATGAGCAACTGGGTGCGCGACCTGAACCAGTTCTACCGGAACGAGCGCTCGATGTACGAACTCGAGTTCACGTATGACGGCTTCGAGTGGGTGGACTGCAACGACGCCGACAACAGCGTCATCAGCCTGATCCGCAAAGCGCGCACGACCAGCCGCGTCACGCTGGTCGTCATGAACTTCACGCCGATGCCGCACTACAACTATCGAATCGGCGTGCCCTGGGGCGGAATCTGGCGCGAGGCCCTCAACAGCGACGCGAAGGACTACGGCGGAAGCGGGCTCGGCAACGCCGGCTCCGTCGAGGCCGAAGCCATCCCGCAGCACGGCCGCCCGTACTCGCTCTCCATCACACTCCCGCCGCTGGCCGCCCTCTACTTCACCGCCGGCTGAGCCGCCAGTATCTGTCTCATATTGCAACAGTAATACAACGCACTATCGCACAGCATGTTGCAACGCGCCGGGTTCGTTTTTTCAAATGGTCTTTACCATAACGAAAGCTCTCTCGCCAAGCCGCCAAGAACAAAATAATCAGTGTCTTTCGTTCTTTGCGCTCTTTGCGTCTTTGCGAGAGAACTTCTTTCATTTATGAACGTCAATAGCAACTATCCAGCCGCCATTATAACATGTGATTTTCGGTGCGGAGCAGTCGAGGAAAAGTGAGTGCGCTTCGCAGCGGGTTCAGTGCGCTTGGGAGCGGTATAAGTGCGCTTCGCAGCGGTTTCAGTGCGCTTTTTTCAGTGAGCCGGACTTGACAGCAGCTCCAGTAAAGAGCCGCGCGCAATCGTACTCGTCCTCGTCGTCGTCCTCGTCCTCGAATTTCCGTTCCGAACGGCCGAGGACGAGGCCGAGGACGAGGACGAGGAAAAGCGTGAGCCCGAGGACGAGGAAAAGCGCGCGGACGAGGACGATGAACTGCAACTCGCCTACGCGGACCGCCCGCCGAGCTCCTCGCCCTTGTGGAACGCGCGGCGGTTGATGTCGAGGAGGTGTGCCTTGCCCTTGCCCATTTGCTCCATCTCGTCGAGCACGGCGGTTGAGGAAACGACTTTCCGCGCGGCGCAGTACGCGCCGAGCATGATGACGTTCGTCACGAGCACCGATCCGATTTCGTTCGCCGCCTCCGTCGCCGGGATCCGCAGACACCGGCCGCGCGCGGCGCGCTCCAACGCCGGGTCGGTCTCCGCCAGCGAGGAATTCAGCAGCAGCAGCCCGCCGTCGCCGAGCTGTTTCCGGAACTTGTCGTACGAAAGCTGGTTGAAGAGGAACAGCGCGCTCGCCTCCTCGACCGAGGGCGAGTAGATCGGCTCGTCGGAGATCACGATGTGGCAGTACGCGGTGCCGCCGCGGACCTCCGCGCCGTAGCAGGGGAAGTAACTCACCTCGCGGCCCTCGCGCATCGCGGCGGCGACGAGCAGCTTGCCCATCGTCATCACGCCCTGGCCGCCGAACCCCGCGATAATCACCCGTTCCGTCACGGCTTCGTCGCGCTCCAATCCTTGATGATCCCGAGCGGGAACGTCTTGACCATCTCCTTCTCGATGAACTCCATCGCCTCCGTCGGAGGCATCCGCCAGTAGGTCGTGCAGGGGCTGAGGATTTCCACGAGGCTGAAGCCCTTCTTCTGGTCCTGCGTGTCGAAGGCGCGCTCGATCAGCCGCTTCGTCTCGCGGACGCGCTTGGGCGAGGTGATCGTCGTGCGCGCCAGGAACGCCGTCCGCTCGAGCGTGCTGAGGAGTTCGCAGACGCGGATCGGGCAGCCCTCCGTCAGCGGGTTGCGGCCGAGCGGCGACGTCGAGGTCTTCATGTTCACCAGCGTCGTCGGCGCCATCTGGCCGCTGGTCATTCCGTAGACGGCGTTGTTGATGAAGATGATGGTGAAGTTCTCGCCGCGGTTGGCGGCGTGGATCGTCTCGGCCATGCCGATGGCGGCAAGGTCGCCGTCGCCCTGGTAGGTGAACACGAACTTGTCCGGGTGCGCGCGCTTGATGCCCGTGGCCACCGCCGGAGTCCTGCCGTGCGCGGCCTCGGTCATGTCAATGTCCAGGTAATCGTACGCGATCACCGCGCAGCCGACCGGCGCGACGCCGATGGTCCGCGCCCGCATCCCGCGCTCGTCGAGAATTTCCGCAATGATCCGGTGCGCGATGCCGTGGCCGCAGCCGGGGCAGTAATGCGTCTGCGCCGGGAGCAGCGTCTTCGGACGGTGATACGATTTCGCCATCAAAACTTCCTAAACGTTCGGAACTACAGATGTTCGGAACCACAGATGTACACAGATGACCACGGATACGGATTTATGGGAAGCAGGAAATACGGATTGTTTTGCTACGCCACTTTCATTCTTTGTCTTCTTCCCATCAAACTTTTTATCTGTGTACATCTGTGTTCATCTGTGGTTAAAATTTTCCTTCTTTCGCTTTTTACGAAACGTGCGCCAGCGACTCGGCGGCTTGGAGCACTTCGGTTGTGGTCGGGGCGCCGCCGCCGCTGCGGCCGACGAAACCGACCGGCGCGCGGCCCTCGACGGCCAGGCGCACGTCCTCGACCATCTGCCCGGCGCTCATCTCGACGACGAGGAATTTTTTGCCGCGCTCCGCCCAGCGGCGGATGGCCTCTTCGGGGAACGGCCAGAGCGTGATCGGGCGGATGAGGCCCAGCTTCAGCCCGCGCTTCTTCGCCATCCGCGCCGTCTCCAGCGACAGGCGCGCCGACGTGCCGTACGCAACGAGGAGGACGTCCGCCTCGTCCGCATCGCGCTCGTCGTAGCGGACTTCGCGCCGGCGGATCAACTCGAATTTCGCCTGGAGGTGTTTGCAATGCTCCGCCAGCACGCCGGCCGGCAGGTAGAACGACCGGACGATCCGCCGCGGCCGCCCGTCGGCCCCCGTCAGCGCAAAATCCTTCGGCGGCAGCTCTCGATGCGGCGGCGCGCGGAATGAGCAGGGCTCCATCATCTGGCCGATCTGCCCGTCCGCGAGCACCATCACCGGCGTGCGGTAGAGATCGCCCAGGTCGAACGCCAGCATCACGAGCTCCGCGAACTCGTCCACGCTGTACGGCGCGAGCACGATGATCCGGTAATCGCCGTGCCCGCCGCCTTTCGTTGCCTGGAAGTAGTCGCCCTGCGAAGGCTCGATGTTTCCGAGTCCCGGCCCGCCGCGCATCACGTTGACGATGACCACGGGCAGCTCGGCCCCGGCGCAATAGCTGATCCCTTCCTGCTTGAGGCTGATGCCGGGACTGGAGGAGGAAGTCATCGTGCGCTGGCCGGCCGCCGCCGTGCCGAAGCACATGTTGATGGCCGCCAGTTCGCTCTCGGCCTGGATGAACACGCCGCCCGCTTCCGGCATGTGGTGGGCCATATAGGCGGTCAGCTCGTTCTGCGGCGTGATGGGATAGCCGTAGTAGTAGCGGCACCCGGCGCGGATCGCCGCCTCGCCCGCCGCTTCATTGCCCGTGATCAGGATGCGTTCTTCCGGCACGGATATCCTGCTCCGCTTTTTGCGCCTCGTCGCGAAAGCTCCGCCGCGAATCCGAGAGCATAACGGCGCGCGACGGCGCAATTATATCAGCGCTCTCTTTGCCCTGCAAACCCTCGGCCGGTTGAGCCGCTTCCGGAGGTCATCCGCAATACGGCGATGACTTTGCGATTGGCGCTGGGGAAGGCGTAACGGTCCAATTCCTCCGGCCTCACCCAGCGCCATTCGGCGCAGCCGAGCGCGCGCGGGACTCCGGAGACGTACCGGCATTCGTAAACGTGCAGGGTGATCCGGAAGTGCGTGTAGGCGTGCGGGACGGACATGAGCGGGCGAACGACTTTCACGCGGATGCCGAGTTCCTCGCGGATTTCGCGCATCAGGCAGCGTTCGAGCGATTCATCCTCTTTTCGCTTGCCGCCGGGGAATTCCCACAGGCCGCCGAGCAATCCTTCCGGCTTCCGCCGGTCAATCAGCAGGCGTTTCCCGCGCCGGATCACGCCCACCGCGACATCGTAATGAGGAGATGGTTTTCGCTTCGTCTTCACGGGCAGCTTGTCCTGCTCTCCGTGCGCTTTGGCAAGGCACAACGCCGCGAGCGGGCAGATGGCGCAGCGCGGATTTCGCGGGACGCAGACCGTCGCGCCGAGGTCCATGAGCGCCTGGTTGAAATCGCCGGCATCACCGGGCGGGAGCAGTTCTTGCGCGATGTCCCAGAGGTTCCTCTGCGTCCGGCTCTCGCGCGGATTCCGGCGGATGCGGAACACGCGGCAGAGGACGCGCGCGACGTTGCCGTCGAGTACCGGCGCGTCGCGGCGGAAGGCGATGCTGCTGATCGCTCCGGCGGTGGACCGGCCGATGCCCGGCAGCTTCACCAGCTCCTCCGGCGATTCGGGCAATCGGCCGCCGAAATCCGATGAAATGATCTTCGCCGCGCGGTGCAGGTTGCGCGCGCGGGCGTAATAGCCGAGCCCTTCCCACGCCTTCATCACCGCGTCGGACGGCGCCCTGGCGAGGGCGCGCACGGACGGGAACCGGCGCAGGAAGCGCCGGAAATACGGCTTGACCGTCTCCACCTGCGTCTGTTGCAGCATGATCTCCGAGACCCAGACGCGGTACGGATCGCTCGAGCGCCGCCACGGCAGGTTGCGCCGGCGGCGACCGTACCATTTCAGGAGCGCGCGCCGGATAGTCCGGCGGATTTTCGGTTCCACTTCAAGCCACCTTTTCAATGTCGCCTGGCGGCGAGACTGCGACTATGAAATAATAACATGAACGCGATTTAACGAGAAGGACGACAGAGGCTTGGAACCGCCGATGGACGCAGATGAACGCAGATAAGAAAAAGAAAATATTCAGTTCGTATCGGCGTTCATCTGCGTTCATCGGCGGTTCAATATATCTTTTGTGTGATTATTGGTTATGCAATCAGCAGGGAAAATGAAGACCGGCCCTCGCATCCACCTCGTCACACTTGGCTGCGCGAAGAACCTTGTGGACTCCGAGCGCATCCTGGGACGGCTGGCCGTCGCGGGCGCGGTCATCGCGACGACGCCGGACGAGGCGGACATCCTCATCGTCAACACCTGCGGCTTCATCGCCGCGGCGAAGGAGGAATCCATTCAGGCGGTGCTGCGCCTGTCGCAGTTCAAGCAGGCGGACCCGCGCCGGAAGCTGATCGTCATGGGCTGCCTGGCGCAGCGCTACGCGCCGTCGCTGCGCCGGCAACTGCCCGAGGTGGACGGGATTTTCGGACTCGGCGAAGAGGATGCGATCCTCGCCGCCTGCGGTCTGCGACTACAAGATCGCGAAGAGCCCGGCCGGCTCCTCCTGACGCCTGTTCACACGGCCTATCTGCGGATCGCCGATGGCTGCGATAACCGCTGCGCGTACTGTGCGATCCCGGCGATTCGCGGGCCGTTCCGAAGCCGGCCGGCCGAGGAGATTCTCAAGGAAGCCCGCGAGCTGGTCGCTTCCGGCGCGCGCGAGCTGAATGTGATCGGGCAGGACACGACGCTCTACGGCGCGGACCGGCCCGGCTCGCCGCGCATCCACGAGTTGCTGGCGCGCATCGCCCGGACGCCGCGGCTGCGCTGGCTGCGACTGCTCTACACGCACCCGGCGCACTTCACGCCGGAACTCATCGAGGCGTACCGCACGCTGCCGAAGCTGTGCCCGTACGTGGACCTGCCGCTGCAGCACCTGAACGACGACATCCTGCGGCGCATGGGCCGGCGCGTATCGCAGGCGCAGGTGCTCGACCTGATCGGCCGCATCCGCGAGCGCGTGCCGGGTGTGGCCATCCGCACCTCGTTCATCGTCGGTTTCCCCGGTGAGACGCGGCGGCAATTCGATGAACTGCTCGGGAAGGCGCGCGAACTTCGTTTCGACCACCTCGGCGCGTTCGCGTATTCGCGCGAAGAGGGCACGCGCGCGGCCTCGATGCCCGGCCAGCTTTCCGACCGGACGAAGGCGCGCCGGCTGGGCGAACTCATGCGCGCGCAGCAGGAGATCGTGCTGGGCCGGAACCGCGCGATGAAGGGGACCGAGTTCGAGGTCGTCGTCGAGGAGCCGGCGCCCGGTCGGCGCGACCGATGGATCGCCCGCTCGCGCACGCAGGCGCCTGATGTGGATGGCGTGACGTTCGTCTCGGGGAAGAACCTGCACGCCGGCCGATTCGTCCGCGCGACGGTCACCGGCTCGAGCGGCTACGACCTTATTGCCAAGTGCAAAATGAAAAGTGCAAAATGAAAAGTGAAGGGCTTCAGCTATTGATGCGCGCCGGGCGCTTTGCGTTTTTCACCGTAAGCGCGAGCGCGACCAGGTACGCCGCCGCCGAAACGATGGAGACCCAACGCCCGATCCGAAATCCCTCCGGCGCGTACTCCATCAGAATGGCGTGGTGTCCGGCCGAAAGCGGAATCGCGCGGAGCGTGTAGTCGGCCGGCATCACCCGGTACCGCGACTGGCTGCTTCCCGGCAGCCCGCGCGCGCGCCAGGCCTTGTCGTAGTTGTCGGTGACGAGCAGGATCGCGGGCTGGGACAGATCGGCCTCGATGACCAGGGAATCGGTGCCGGACTCCGTCACTTCGGCGTGCCCCGGCTCGGCGGAAGGCGCCGGCGCGGGGTCCGGCGGCGACTCGAGAATCACCTCCTGCGCCGGATCGAATGAACGTCTCGACATCGCATCGAATATTGCCTCGCGGCCGCTCACGACCTGGTATTGCCTGATGAGCGTCACCCGCGGCATCGAGTTGGGGAATTCGTCGGGCTTCGGCGCCGGGTCGTCGCTCCGCTCGATAACGTAGCGGCATCGCAGCATCTTGTAGGTCGGGACGTACGAGAAGGACTCCGGCAAATACGACGTGGCGCTGTCCGGCTTCCTTCCCTGCGATGCGTAGATGTACTCCGCATACCTGCCGGGCAGCAGCGGACCGTATCCCCAGAATCCGTACGCGCGCAAGGACAGGGCGACATCCGGGTTGTCCAGGATCAGCATTCGATCGTCGCCGGGATGGGCCTCGAGGAACTGCTTCAGCCCCGGCGGCTGACACTCGGCCAGGTGGAACGTCGGCCGGATGGACAGGGCAAAGAGGAGCATCTCGCCGGCGGCTACGATCGCGAGGATGAAGGCGAGCGTTCGCGTGGAGCGCAAGTAGAGCAGCGCGGCCGCCGCAAACGCGCACGGGAGCGCCGCGAGCAGCAGCGAGCGCGCCGCCTGGCCCTGCGCCTCGCGGGCGAAGGCGGGGTTGTCGTACAGGCCGGCGGAGACGCGGGTCTCCGTGTTCTGGGCCGCCTCGACGTTGCGCATCATCTGCCACCAGCCGGGCGAGGGCCCGTTCGAATTCGCCGGCGCGCCGATCCATGCCGCCGCGATCAGCAGGGTCGCGCCGAGGAGGACCGGCGCCGCGGCCAGCCGCCGATCCACCTTCGCCGCGCGGATCAGGCGGTCCAGCCCGATTCCCGAAAGCAGCGCGATGAACGCCGAAACCTGCACGGCGAATTTCGACATCCCGCGGAACCGGTTGAACCCCGGCACGCAGTCGTAGAGCAACCGGAACAGCGGCGTGTGCGACCCCAGCGCGAGCAGCAGCAGGGCCAGCGCCATTGTGATCGAGAACCGCCGCCGCGCCCGCTCGGCGCCCGCGCCGTAAATCGCCAGCAGCAGGCCGGTCACGCTCAGGAACAGGCACATCTCCCATAAGTAGCCCTGGCCCCAGTACTTGAGATGGGTCACGTCGCCGAAGAAGCCGGGCGCCAGGAGCGTCAGAAAATTCCTCGGCGGGAACGAGAACATCCGGGCGAACACGTACTGCACGCCGCTCGATCCGCGCACACTGGACTCGGTCGCCTGCAGCCCGGTCCAGAGCTGCACCGCTGTGATCGCCGCCGCACCGGCGACCATGAGGGCGAGGCCGAGCGCAACGCGCGGCCGACGCTCGGCGCGGACCATGCACAGCGCGCAGTAGATCGCCGCGGCGACGGCGGTGTAGAAAACGTACTGCGGGTCGCCGCCGAGGATCATCATGCTGATGCCGAAGATCCCCAGCAGCGCCCATCGCGGGCTCAACTCCTCGAAGAGACCGTCTATGGCGAGGAACACGATCGGGATCCACGCCGTGGCGATCAGCCGGCAGAGATGGCCCGCCGTGATGTGCAGGTAATGCTCGCCGCAGAACATCCAGAGCGCGCCGCAGAGAAGGCACGCGAGGAAATGCAGCCGCCGCCGGCTGGCCCACAGATACATGAAGAACCCGGCAAGGAAGATGTGCAGCGCGATGCCGAAGTTGATCGCCTTCGCGAGCGGCAGGATGAGGTACGCGTAGTTCGGCGGGTACAGCAACCCCGATTGGAAGCCGCCGAAATACGGCGTGCCGCAGTAGAGATACGGGTTCCAGAGCGCGAAGTTGCCGCGCCGGAGTTCCGAGAAGCCGAAGTCGCGCCACGCGACATACTGATGCGCCAGGTCCGCGCCCGCCGTCGAGAGGACGACGTCGCCCGGCGTGAAGAGCACGTCCGAGAACACGATCAAGGTCAGCGCCGCGAAAAACCCGGCCGCCAGGAGCATGCGACCGGCGGGGCGGGCATCGCTCTGCGGAGGCGGTTCCGGTATGAGGTCCGTCCGCGCTGTCGCCGAACCCATAGGAATTCTCCGGACCTCCCGCGTTCCATTGCCGTGCCGACTATCTATCAGGCCCGGAAACTCCTGTCAACTTCGAGAGGACGCGCGTTTCGCTTCGCACGGCGGCCCGAAAATGATAGACTACCCCGCCATGGAAACCGCGCGGGCGATCTTTTTCAATCTCCCGATGATCGCGACGGCCTTCGGCGCGGCCGTCATCGCCGCGATCGGGTTCGGGCTGCCCGCCGCGCGAGGGCTGAAACTGCTCATCGCGGCGCTGGCCGCGGCGCTGCTGCTCCACTTCGTCATCTTCCTGAACGCGACGCTGGCCTACGTCGTTTACCCGTACGAGGGCAAGAGCGTCGTGGAGGGCGTGACGCTGTACAACAGCATGCGCTACCTCCACGGCGAGCAGCCGTATCGTTCGCCGGACGAGCTGCCGTTCCGTTCGCTCGTCTATCCGCCGGCGCACGAGATGATCCTCGCGGGTTTCCTCTGGATAACCGGCCCGTCGCTGTACGCGGCAAGGATCTTCAGCCTGATCTGCGTCCTCGGTGCGGCGCTCACGGTCGGCCTGACCGTGCGGCGGCACACGAAGAGGTGGCCGGCGGCGTTCTTCGGCGGGATGCTCGTGTTCTGTTTTTACGGGCTGACCGGGCAGTGGCTGGAGCAGGTCCGCAGCGACGCGCTGATGCTGCTGCTCCTCGCGCTGTGGACGTCGCTGGCCGACCGCGCCGTCTCGCGGAACCGGTTTCCGCTCGGCGCGCTGGTCGTTCTGCTGCTGGCGGTCTTCACGAAGCAGGTGGCGATCTTCGCGCCGGCGGCGGTGGCGCTGTTCCTCTGGTTCCGGTCGCGGCGGACGGCGATCATCTGGGGCGCGGGCTTCGCAGCTTGCGCGCTGGCGGCGTTCGCGGCGATGCAGGCGTGGAGCGGCGGCTGGTTCTCGTTCTACACGATCAAGGTCCCGTTCTCCGCGGGGATGGAATTCTCGAAAATTGAGCTGGCCGCGGCGTTCTTCGGGTCGGTATGGATCCTGCTCTGGGGCGCGCTGGCGGTTGCGGTTCCCGGCCAGGCGCGGAAGAGCGCCGGCCTCGGAGAAGCGTCTCCGGGAATCCGACTGTGGGCGTGGACGCTCGGCGGGGCGCTGGTGTTCTGTGTCGTGCAGAGCCTGAAGTGGGGCGCGGCATTGAACGCGTTCGTGCCGCTGGTCCCGGCGCTGGCGGTACTCGGAGGTGTCTCGCTGGACACGCTGGTGCGCCGGTTCAAGGAGCCGGGCTGGGGGCGGATCGCGGTCGTCGCGGCGGCGCTTGCGCAGGTCGCGATGCTCTCGTACCAGCCGACGCTGCCGTCGGACGGGGACCGCGCGGCGCAGAGAAGGATCGCAGAATGGGTCCGCGCCGCGCCCGGGGACGTCTTCGTCTCCGTTTTCTCTTCGCAGGTCTACTTGAACAAAAAGGAATATTTCGGCGACGATGTGACGATCGGCGACCTCGTCCGCGCGGGCGAATGGAGCCGGCCACAGTCGAACGGGTTGATCGGGAAGATCCGCAGCGGCGGGTTTTCAGTCCTGATTCTGCGGCCCCAATTGGAACCGCCGGACTTCGCCGCCGCGGTCCGCGAAAGCTACGTCGTCGAGGAGAGAATTCCGGTGCCCGCCGGCGGTCTCTCTCACTGGCAGTATATGGAAGTCTACGTGCCCAAGGACGCGCCCTGGAAGCCCGCGGAACCGTAGCTGCCGAGCCGGCTCAAGGATGCGCGAAGAGCATCTTCTGAACTTCGATCCCTTCGATCGCCCTCAGCTTCCGCGCCATCCGGTTGGACTCTTTGTCGTCGCCGACCATCTCGAGGAGGATCAGCCCGTTGGGCGAGCAGGCCTTCGGGCCGGCCTCGTGCAGGCCCAGGCGCGTCTTGATGCTGCAGCCGAATTCCGTCAGCACTTTCTGGACGTCCGGCACGTGCTTCACGCGGTCGGTGATGTGCACGCCGAGGATGAGATGTTTCTTCATGTTTTCCCCCTTCGCAAAACCGGACTGATTCCTCATTTCCCGGCCGATACGCCGAATTTGCGCCCTTCGTCGAGCATCGCCAGGTAGTTGTCCACCGGGATGTAGTTCGTGACGCTGTTGCCGGTGCCCAGGCAGTAGCCGCCGCCGGGCATGCACTTGCGGAGCGTCTCGCGGACGCGCGCGCGGACCTGCTTCTCGTCGGCGCGGCACAGGAAATCCACGTCCACCCCGCCCAGGAGCGCGATCCGCTTTCCGTAGGTGTCCTTGAGGTCCGTGACTTTCTCGATCGTGTCCTCAAAGGAGTGCTTGCCGTCAATTTTCACGTCGTTGATGAGGTCGTCCATGATGTCGCTCAGGTTGCCGCAGGCGTGCAGGAGGTACGGGCGTCCGGCGTCGTGCGACATCTTCGCCATGAGCTTGTGTCCGGGCAGGACGAACCGCCGCATGTCCGCCGGGCTGAAGAGCAGGCCGGTCTTGAATCCCATGTCGTCGCTGCCCCAGATGACTTTCACGCGGTCGAACTGGAGCATGATCTTGACGCTGCTGCGGAAGATCGCCTCCAGGCGGCGGCTGATCGCCTCGACCAGGTCGCGCTGCTCGAAGAGCGCGTAGCAGAGCGTCTCGTAGCCCATCAGCCAGCAGAGGTACTCCGCGAAGTGCGCGAAGCCGCCGCTCGCGATGACGCACATGTCCTCCGGCAGGTTCTTCTCGTACCACTCGAGCGTCTGCGTCCCGGCCTTGGCCGGATCCGCCCAGGGGTATTTCTCGAACTCCTCCCAGTTGGTGATGGGGCCGACGTGCTCGTCCTGGAAGGTGCGGCCGCCTTCGCGCTTCAGCAGCGCGGAGTCCTCGACGGCGACGCGCTTGAGCGGCATGCTGAACCCGTCCAGCCCGGCGCGCACGTAATCGTAGCCGAGGAACCGCTGAAGCCGAATTTGCAGTTCCATCCCTTTGACCGGGTCGTTCGGCTTCCAGTCCTGCATCAGGCCATAGCGTTTCGCGATGGCCGCCTGGACTTCCGCGTCGAGGAACAGCTCGATGCCGTGGACGCGCTTCGGCGTCTTTTTCCGAAGGATCGTCTCGACGAATTCCTTCCAGTCCGGCTTGATCTCGCGGTCGAACGGGCTTTTCATGTCCAGCCTCCGAGAGTTGACGCTGTCGGGCTACAGTTGTTCGCACCGGGCGGATAGTTTAGCACTACCGTTTGGCGGCGGCAACCGTCGGCGGAAAGGAGGTTGCTGTGCGATAGAGGATATTCGGCGGTTCCGGCGGCGCCGCGGACGCGGCAGCGGCAAAACTCCGACCGGGTCCGGACCTCGCGGTCACCGCACGATTTTCGGCGGCGGCATGGGCGTGTTCTCCGTCTCGGCCTTGGGCGGTTTTTCCATGGCGCGCGTCATCGTGGCCGGCTTCCAGTTCTTGAAGTTGTCCGAATGCATGTGCATCCAGTACGCTCCGAAGCCGGTCAGCGCCCAGATGATCGCCGCGAGGATCAGCGCCAGCGCGCCCGTGAGGCGCAGCGCCTTGCTCGTCGGCGCGCAGAACGCCAGCGACGCCAGGATGCCGCCCAGGCCGGAGAGAATGAACCCGACTCCGGACATTGTTGGCTTCGCCGTCATTTTGAGATCCAGGATGCAGACGCCCAGGACCACCGCCACGAGCGCGGCGAGGATACCGTAGATCGCGAGCGGCGCCAGGTTCCACTCCTTGGCCAGGCTCAGCGCGATCCCAAGGTAAATGACGCCCAGCAGGACCGACGTCTCGCCGAAGGCGCTGTTATAGGGGCCCGGCAGCGGCCACCGGAAGATCATGTGGAGCCCGCACAGGAACGCGACCAGCCCGACCATCGCAAACGGCGTCGCCCATCGCTTCCGCTCGCCGTCCAATCCCGCGAGCAGAAAGAACGCCAGCGCCACGAAGCCGGCCGTCATGTTGACCAGCAGCAGCGCCACGTAGTCAATGAAGAACATGGCGAGCCTCCTCTTGCGGAAATCCGGGCGTCAGCAGGTCCGAGAGTCGTCGCTTTGCCCCGGTCTCCGGTTGCCCCGTTTGCCGACGAGAACACGTGCCCATACGCCCCGTCATCAACGCGCGCAGTTTCCCGAGAATAGCATACAAGGGTCCAGCCCACGTCATGCTGCTATGAGGCCATTCCTCAAGTGAGACGTTCGGAGAACCTGTGAAATCGAGTTCCGGCTGCTATTTGTGCTCTAAGGCACCCGTTCTGGTATCCGACGTATTCGCATCGGAGCGCCGCCAACTGAGCGCGTGCTCGATCGCACCGCATGACATCGCGGTCTGCTCCAACGGCTCGACTTCGTTTCACCC
>Ga0187852_1000540_pt1 | contig 40931 bp, 30 predicted proteins | sample June2016WEW_6_40_FD_134511 | JGI IMG/M metagenome (GOLD analysis project Ga0187852, IMG submission 134511) | Peatland microbial communities from SPRUCE experiment site at the Marcell Experimental Forest, Minnesota, USA - June2016WEW_6_40 | ecosystem: Environmental > Terrestrial > Soil > Wetlands...
ACTTCTCTCCCTGGAAGAATGCCTCTCCGAAATCGAAGCCGGCGGCCTCTTCACCCCTTAAACATCGTTCCCACTTATCGGCGCCATCGCAATATGTCTCCTGGGTCCACCGGACGGGTACGTCGAATTCGACTGCGGGCAGGTAAGCCACACGGCCTTTTCCGAAGGTCTTCCGCTGAGCGTGGCCTGCCGTGGCGGCTTCCTGAACCTCTTCCTCGTAGTCGCGGGCGCGCAACTGGCCATCGACCAGTCGTTTCAAGCCCGGCTCTGGACGCAATCGCCTCCATTCGTCGTAAAGCCCCGCCTGCCCAATGGCCACCAGGCCGCCACCCTGTTCAACAAAACTGCGAATTCGCGCCAATTGCTCATCCGAGAGGCATTCCGAATCCGGCAACACGAGCACCCGGAGTGTCGAAGCCTGCCCCACCCCTGATTCCCCTCCCCGAACGGGGAGGGGGGCAAGGGGTGGGGTATTGTCGAAAACAAGCTCGAAAGGAATTCGCGACTGGATGAGGGCCTGCTCAACCAGAATTGCACTGAGTTGAGCGCGCGCGTGGTGATAGGTGATTGACGCAAAGGAACGCAGCACGCCGACGCCGGCGACATCTTTCGTTCCCAGGTAGAGTTCGCGGTTCTTGCGGTAGAACGTCACGTGTTCGAGCATCGCGGATGGTAAGGGCGCCGTCCCGGCGAAGCCCAGCGTTTGATTGAAGGCCAGGCTCTCAGCCATGGCCACAGGGCTGTCCTCGATATAAGCCAGCAAAATGTTGTTGTAAGCACGCGCCAGTTTGTAGCTTCGGATCTTCGAGATCAGGCGGCCGTCTGGAAGGTAGACGCAGGGATTTTCTTCCTCTGTCCAGAAAACGTCCGTCGAGGTCAGCAGGCGAGAGTGGTCAATGCCGTTTTCCCAGGCGCGGTTCCCACCCGTTATGCCGTGCGGGTTGATTTCGACCGCCACCTCAGGATTGAGCGAGCGGATGTATTCCGCCATCTGGCGCAACGCGTCGGCCATGACCTGGCAGCAGAAATCAATCCATTCCTGGATGGCCGGGTCGAAGATGATGGCCATCTTCTCAGGCCGGTTCTGTCGGTTCCACTGCGGGGGATTCACGTAGTCGACGTCTTCGAAGCCGAACCGCTCGCGCCGCTTTTCAGGCGTGTACTTGGCCCGCAGGAAGGCGCGGAATCCATCCACGCAGGCCGGGCAGTGGCAGGAATCGGGCTCTGCGTTGAGATCGAAGTTATCAAAGTGGATGAAGTCCGTCTTGACCTCTTCGACGGCGTAGCGGACGATCTGCTTCAGGTAATCCAGGTACTCCTGGTGAGTGAAGCAGGGGCGGTAGCGATAGGATTGCTGGAAGCCGTAGACGAGTAGGATCGGCAGGCCGCTTACGTCACGCTGGATCCACTCCTTGGCGCGCGGCTCCTCAGCAAAGAAGGTCTCATACATCATGGTATTCCATTGGATGTAACTATCCACTTTCATACCATAACGATGAGCAATCGCGGCGGCGCGGCGAGTGTCTTCCATTTCCGGCTTTTCCGCCGCCATGCCAAACCCCTTGTAGAGGTGAGTGTGGAATACCTCGATGCCCTGATTGTGGAGCGTGCGGATCAACTCCTCGCTTTGGTTCCATTCGTAGTCCTTGCGCGCGTCCAACCGCTCGCCCCCGCGGCGAATGACGAAGATGTAGGGTTCGTGGCTACCGCCGGCATCGATTAGCCCATTCTCAAGCCATTTGGCGTGAGGCAGGGGCGAGCGAACGCTCTCCCCGATAGGCGATGGCATCTTCAGAATCTGTCCCACTGCCGCAGTCGCGGCCACGCCTCCTAGAAAGTCTCGGCGGTTCATTGTGGTCATCCTCCGGTTATTCGGTGCACCCATCGTGCTGCCGAGTAATGTACATACTTATACTCAGTTCCTCAAGTAGAGAACCATACAGCAAGTCACTCTAATGTAAATATGAGATTCGTCTCAGATGTGCGTCGCCCGCAGTTTCTAGTCAATCCGTTCTTGCAGCAGATTGATTGCTGCCTTCGCCTTCTTTACGAGTGATTGCAGTTCCTCGTCAGTTGTGCTCGACGTCAAATTGAGACTGATGTTAACGCGGCAGGAAATTCCGATAGGGGGCCTACCATCAGACAATTGCGGAAGGAGCGGTTGAACCTTCTCGGCTTGGGGTCTTTCATCGTCAACTAATGCATCAGCGCTATGAGATACCTCTAATGTCCGGTCCCCCCCGGAACGGGCTATGAAGTCGCCCTGCTCATCGGTTAATAAGTATTCGTAGTGCACGAGAAAATCTACAAGCAAACCAAGCCTGTTTGCGTCAGAGGGGTCGGGAGTTGCCTTTATGCCGAATGCTCTAATCAACTGTGATCTATTCAATGTGCTCTGCAGTTGGAATTGCTGTTGGACAGTTTCTCCAAACCACGTTTGGTCGATCACGGATCGAATGTGGCCTTTCGCACTCTCCTCATCCCAGGGCGCCTGCTTGGCGTAATTCGTGACTTCGGGACTCGGTTTGTAGTAGCCATACTTCTCTGCAGTAATAAGTTTCGCTTCAGTTAGAAACGAATTATTTCGGCTCACGATCGTCGGGTGAACGTCAGCCATGACCGCAGCAACATCCTTGTAATTAACGGCCTCTGCCCCTTGCTTGCTGGCTATCACGTATGCCTTAAGGATCTTGGCGATTAACTCTGGGTTGGAGGCGGGCAACGCAAACGTACTCTGCATTTTCGTTGCGGGCTTCTCCACCTTGGGTGGCTTCCTTTCCGCCAGATCCTGGGCTACTTCCTCATTCGGCTGAGGCGGGATGAGTTCTTCCTTCATTTCTTGGTCCATCTCTTACCCCTTTATGGCGAGCGCTCTCCGATAAATAGCCGGAATGATGAATTCGCTAGTAAGGTGGAGGGGCTTGTCGCCTCGCTTTGCTATCGCGCCGACCCTCCAGAAGTCCTGCACTGCCAGGTCGAAATCGAGTTTCTCACGCAGACCTAGTAGGCTCTGAAGGTCCGCCTGGGAGATTTGCCACGAAGTGTGGCCTTGAAGATTTAAGTACTTTTGGTACAACTCTGGAAACGTAGTCAGAAAATCGTTAAGCTTCGCTTGGCTTGCAGCCTCTAGCCCTTTCTCCACGGCATGCTGAGAAACCAGGCCCCTTGCCGGCGGATTTGTGCCCCATCTATTGAATTGAGCCTGACTATTCTTGGCGCCGATTGCGAAGTTCAGTAAATCCCGAGGGATTACGGAACCTCTGCCATCGCGGAGTTGGTCCAGTAGCTGCCGGAACCCGCTAATACTCTGCGGCCACTCAAATACCTGGTCGACAAGTTCCTCCGCGTCACTGAGCTTTAGATCACTAATTCCGTCTCCGGATGATGCAGCTATTCGCAGTGCGAGCATAATCACCAAGTCCTCGGGTTCCCACCTCAGTCTCAAGATAGCGTTCGAGAAATGGTCTTTGTCAACGTAGGTCAACCCCTCGTAGACATCCGATCTGACAAAGAACTTGAATCGAATTTGTCCGAGTGGGTATAGCTCGGAATGCGTCTGCATTAGCGCGCTTAGCAAATCGCTTGAGGTATTCCTGCCGTTTGTTCCGTCGACATCCACCTTGTCGAGTTCGTCAAGGGCAATCCAGAGCGTTCTCGAACCTTTCGCCAGTTCGCGATTGATGCTGGCGAATACCTCGTGGATTTGTAGTGGGTTCAGGGCCAACGGTTGGGAGCTACCGACTTTGACCTCGAGAAGTTTCGCCGGGATCGTCACAGTGGCACCGAGGAGAGTTGGAAACTTCTGCGGGTTGATCTCCCACCGTTCCACGAACTTGAGTAGAAACTCTGCCTCCTTACCTGTGCACGTATCCAATAAAGTGAGCGCTGCGATGCTAGCAAAATAGAACTTCCAGAGGGTTACGTAACTTGGGGGCGCTGCGAGCTTTGAGCGCAACAGATGGTAGTGCTCACGAAGATTGGCGGTAGTCGCAATTAGAAAATTAGGATTCTGGAATTCCGAGATTTCCTGGTCTTTGTCTCTCATCATCAAGAAGATGGCGCTCTTGCCCGCACCTTTTTCGCCGATCACGAGGCATATTTCGGGGTCGCATGCCCGCTCGAAGGCTTGGCTTCGGTAGAAATAACTGGACAGCGACCGCTCATGGTCAGCAGCTCCAGCGCCGAAATCCAGCGAGTTGACCGTGGGAAGTCGGTACATGTCAGCCCCAGAAAGTTGACTACACGAATTTAACACACCCAATCAATTGTAGCACTATTGCTAAACGGAGAGAGCAGGACCAAAGGCGCTGCGTCCGTCATATCACGTCCAGCGCCAGTGCCAGACGAAGTTGTGAAGGATCGCCGCCTCCACTGAAAGTGCCGTGGCCAACAGATAGTGCATCCCCACGACGTGGACGAACAAGGCTAGCAAGGCAAACTGCACCGCTGCTCCCATGGCTCCAACCGCATTGAATTTCAGTCGGCGCATTTGAACCTCTCCAACCGGTAAAGCGCGATGGTGTTACGGACCACAGAGACGGCCAGCACGACTGTCATCGCGACGATCGCGACTGCTCCTGAGACATCGAAGAACCGTGGGTGTGTCGGGATCAGTCGAACGGTCGGCCGGAGTAGGGCGACGACATTTCCCACGCCTAGCAGAATTCGAATCTCAGTGGGGCTGAATTTCCAGTAAGAAAGGCGGAAAGTCCCGAGCGTGTACGTGGCGAGGTAGGCGTTGATGGAGAGAAGGTAGAAGCTGACGAGCAGCCCCGCAGCCACCCACCAATTCATATAGCCTGAGAATCCCAGTCCGGCTATCACAAACAGCGCGCCGAGAGAATCCACAATGTGGTCGACGTAGAAACCATATCGCGGCCTCTGGCACCGGCGCTCTCTCGCGAGCGTACCGTCCAGGCTGTCGCCAAACCAGTTGACCGCTAGCCAGATATTGACAACCAGAAGCGAGGGCGCCCAAAGGCGGGCCAGAGCGTAAGAAGCGCCGGCCAGGATCATCGAGGCAAAACCCAGCACCGTGAGATGGTCCGGCTTGACCCAAGCGGGCAGGCGGCGCGCTAACCAAACCAGGCATCGCTTTTCGACGGTGGCAAGCAGGCTTTGCTGAACGCGTGCCGCGTCCCGGAATCCTTGCGAAATCTGTGAGACAGCTTTCCGCTTTCGAGGTACTGATCGCGGGTTGGGAAGGGCTGTGATTAATTTACACATGCGTGTGTCCTCCTTATTGGGCTCAGACAGTCTGCGTTCCGGGGCCATGTTGCGGCAGGCGAGAAAAGTCATCAATGCACAGCGGGTAATCTCGGACTAAACTCTTTCTGAATTCTCTCTGAAGCGGTAACTCGCTCAAAGGACTGGAAGTTATGGGGCATCTGAACTGTCTTGCGGGGGGCCGCACTTCAAAGGCACGATGGTATAATAGCCGCGAAGTTTGACTTGCCGGGCATTCAGGCACACATGCCTCCACCAGAGCGCCACGCGCGAATCCGCTTTGAATCCTTTGAGCTGGACCTTCAGACACGAGAGCTTCGCAAGAACGGCCGGGTGATCAAGCTTCAGGACCAGCCTGGAAAACTTCTGGCACTGCTGGCCTGCCGCGCCGGTGAGTTGGTAACCCGGGAAGAAATCGAGAAAGCGCTGTGGCGCGAAGATGAGTTTGTGGAGTTCGAGCACGCCGTCAATACGGCCATGCGGAAGATTCGCGTGGCACTCGGAGATGATCTGGAAAGACCACGGTTTATTGAAACCCTTCCGCGCAAGGGCTACCGCTTCATCGCCGTCGTGGAGACTCTTGATGTAACGGCGCCGCAAAACCGTGCCGGCACCGACATCAGCCCTCATCGCGGGGGCCTTCCAAATGAAACTCCAGCGCATGGCCGTTCGACCGATCAAGCGACGGAGAAATTCGCTGAGTTAGAGAGTGCTCTAGAACCAGGCACGGAAGTCGCCGCTTCCCAAGTGGAGACCTCGAGGATGCGGGCTCCTTCAACCGGAGAAACCGAATTTCGCCTGCCGAAGCCGCTGGCACGTGTCCTTTTCCTGGCAGTACAAGCCGGATACTTGGCAATGTATTGCGCCGCACTATACAAAGCTGAGGCTGTAAAGGACGTGCTTGCGGAAGTGTTCGGAGCGCCTGCGTCGATACTTGCCCCATTGGTTCTCATTCTCGCCATGTGCGGCATTGCGGTGCGCCTGTACTTGCTTTCCTCAGTCGGGCTCAGTCATCCGGCCGCGGGGGCAAAGTTCCGGCGGTTATTTCCGGCACTGTTTATTCTTGATACGCTGTGGGCGTTATCGCCGCTGTTATTGGTCCAGAAGATCGGGTACGGTTTATCATTAGGCGCCATTGCGCCGCTGGTGTATCTGCCCTTTTCGCAGCGCACGCTGGTGAAGAGCATTTATAGGTTGGGGAACAAGGAAGAGGGGGCACGGATTGAGGCACGGGCAAAATAAGGCAGGGATTGAGAGGGTTGGCCTTGCGATGTCCCTCTTCGAGGCGAGGGTCGCCTGCACCGGCGTTCTTATCAATCGGCCTGGGACGGGGATCAGTTGAGATGGACCCGAAACGCCATTCGGACCGGCTGAGCCAATGCGCTATAATGGGCGTGCCGGCGAGCGGAGGCGAAGCATGCAGAGAATTCGAAAGAAGATTGTCACAGACGAGGCACAGCGGCCAATTGCAGTGCAGATCGACTACACCGATTGGTTGAAGATCGAGCGGGCTCTCAATCTTTCGCAGCCGGGAGGGGCCACTGATCTCTCACGATACAGCGGCGTCATCACTCTTTCTGAGGAACCGCTGGCATACCAGGCGCGCGTCCGGGGCGAGTGGTTGTGAACAAAGTTCTTGATACGAATGCGATCCTCTACTTCCTCGGCGGCAAAGTGGCGCAGCCCCTCGCTCCGGGGCGGTACTTCGTTTCCGTCATTTCCGAAATGGAGTTGCTTTCCTACACCTCGTTGGATGATGCAGCCTTGGTCGAGATCCACAACTTCCTGTCCGAGGTGACCATGGTTGAGCTTACAGCGGAAATCCGAGAACTCGCTATCGGCTTGCGTCGAAAACACGCGCTCAAACTGCCCGATGCGATCATTGCAGCCACAGCCCTGAGTCTTGAGGCACAACTCGTCACGAACGACACCAAGCTACTGCGCGTGCCTGGCCTGACCTGCCAAAGCCTGGAACTCAAGAACGTGTAGCGTTGCCATTCGCCCACAATCTGTGGTTGACCAGCCCAATTGAAATGAAACTCTCAAACCCTTCCTGGTGATGGCTGATGATTGCCCTCGCCTTCTTCGCCACCACCATCAACTATCTTGACCGGCAAACGCTTTCCGTGGCCGCGCCGGTTCTGATCGACCAGTTCGGCATGAGCCACGCCGCGTATGCGCGTGTCGTGTTCGCGTTCATGCTTGCCTATACGATCGCCAACGGAATTTCCGGACCGCTTTTGGACCGCTTAGGAACACGCCTGGGCTTTGCCTTGACAATGGCTTGGTGGTCTACTGCCAGCATCCTTAACGCTCTGGCGCGCGGACCGCGTTCCTTGGGCGCTTATCAGTTCCTGTTGGGCGCCGGCGAGGCGGGCAACTGGCCGGCATGCGTCAAGGTGGTGGCGGAATGGTTTCCAGCCAAAGAGCGTGCGCTCGCATCCGGCATCTTCAACAGCGGCTCGGCCGCTGGGGCGATCTTGGCGCCGCCCCTGGTAGTCTGGCTATTGCTTCATTCCGGTTGGCGGCAGGCATTTGTCTGGGTGGGAGTTGTCGGCTTTGTGTGGTTGTTGATCTGGTCGCTCGTCTACCACGACTCCCCTCTTCGGGCGAGGAGGGGGCAGGGGGTGGTGGCCGCTAAGTCAAGTTCCTCATCCGATGGATCAACCACCCCCCACCCCCTCCTTACCAAGGAGAGGGGTTCACCTTCAAGTGTGGTTCCACGACCGGTTGTCTCTCCCTGGAAGTTGTTTCGAACGCGTTTTGTTTGGAGTTTCACACTGGCGAAAGTCTTTCTCGATCCTGTGTGGTACTTCTACATCTTCTGGTTTCCGGAATACCTCAAGCGTGCCCGCCATTTCAGTATGGCGTCCATCGGAAAATACGCTTGGATTCCTTTACTGGTCGCTGGGCTGGGGAACATTCTGGGAGGCTGGTTTTCGGGCTGGATACTGAAACGGGGGTATTCACTCAACGTGGCTCGCAAAGGTGCAGTCACGCTTTTTGCGGTGCTCATGGCCAGCGCCATTCCGGCTGTGATAGTGGGCGACGCCCGAACTTCCATCGTCCTCGTCTCAGTGGCTATGCTCGGATATACTGGGTGCGGCTCAATCATGCTGGCTTTCCCCGCCGACGTCTACCCCAAGAACATGGTGGGTTCAATCTGGGGCTTGGCCAGCATGGGTTCAGGTTTCGGGGGCATGGTCTTCGCTCTCCTCACGGGTGTGGTGATTGACCGTTTTTCGTATTTGCCCGTGTTCGTCGGGTTCGGTCTCATGCCGCTCATCTGCACGGCCATTCTCTGGACGCTGCTCGGCCCGATTGCGCCGTTGTCTCGCGCGGTGAATTTCAACTCGGCTTCTTGACGGGTCACTTATGCTGCAAGTCTTGTATGTTTTGTTCTTCTTTTCAGGTGTATCGAGCCTTATCTTTGAAACCGTCTTCACGCGCCTGCTGACTTACACCTTTGGGAATACGGCCTATGCGGTGAGCACCGTTCTCGCGGCTTTTCTGGGAGGATTGGCGCTCGGCGCCCTTTTGATCGGCCGATGGGTGGACCGTCGGCCCCCTTCACTCTTGGTTTATGGCGGGCTCGAATTGCTGGTCGGCGTTTATTGTCTCTTCATCCCAATGCTCTTTGGTTTGATGACCGAATCGTATGTTTTCCTTTTTCATCGTTTCCAGCTTGGCGCGGGCGCGTTGACCATGGTGCGGTTCGGCCTGGCAACTCTCGTCATGCTTTTTCCCACCATGCTGATGGGCGGCACCTTGCCTGCCCTCGCCCGGTATGTGTCCTCAGAATGCCCAGAATTCCAGGTCGAGGTGGACCGACTTTATGCTTGGAACACGTCGGGGGCTGCGCTGGGTGTACTTGCGTCTACGTTTGTACTGACGCCGCTCGGGGGCGTCGCGTGGACCATCCGCATTGCCTGCGCGATCAACTTCCTGATTTTCGCTTCCGTTGTTTCTCGCAGGGAGCGCGCGCTGGAACTTGCTCCCGCTGCACCGGAACTGAACGTCGATCTGTCAATAGAAGAGACGCCTGCCTCGAGCCAAGTCACTGCCGTATTGCTGTTCGGCTCGTTTGTGACTGGGGCAGTCGCTCTGGGATATGAGGTCCTCTGGACGCACGTCTTGGCGTTCACCGTCGGGAACAGCGTCTACGCCTTTGGGACGATGTTGTTCGCGATGCTGTGCGGGTTGGCGTGGGGCGCCAGGATTGTCTCTCGCCATTTTAATCGCCCGCAGGTATGGGGGCGGGCGCTGGCCATTTCACAGGCTGTGGCTGGCATTGCAGTCTTCGTGACGGTTCGATTCTGGGACCGCGTTCCTGACTTTTTTAGACTGGGGCTTTGGAGAGCAGCCCCGATCAGCCTGGTTTTTCTTGTAGTGCTGAGAATCACTCTAGTGATGTGGAGAAATCGTCATCGGCCTGCACCCGCTGCTTTTCGTTGGCTTCGCGTCAACGAACCACTTATCGACTGCTTACTGTTCGGCGTGCTGGCGCTCGGAAGCCACTGGCTTTGGAAGTACGACGCAACTTATTTTATAGCCGAAGAACTGACTCGCTTTGCCTGCGCTTTCTTCCTGTTGATTTGTCCAGCCGTGCTTTTGGGCTTGAGTTTTCCGCTCATACTCAACCTTTACAGTCGCAAAATGCGGCACGCGGGGAAGAGCGTGGGAGGCATCTATTCCGCCAACACCATCGGCGCCATTTTTGGCTCGTTGCTCACGGGTTTCGTCCTGTTGCCGCGGTTGGGTTCGCTGGCCTCGCTTCGTTGCGCCGCCACCGTCAACTTGCTCCTGGCTGTCGCTTTTGGCCTTGTCCTGGTTCCCCTGAAATCGGCCAGAAAACTGGCGCTGATGGCGGCAACCGCTCTCATCGCCGTAATGCTCTGGATTGTTCCGGGGCACTGGGATGCTCGTCGCATGTCGCGCGGTTCGTACGTTTATTTCGGTGGCGGTTTTCCGGCCGACCAGGTGCTCTACCTGCGCGAGGATGTTCAAGGCGGTTTGACTTCCGTGGCGCGTATCGGTCCGGAGAAGATCCTCCTCTCCAACGGTAAATTTCAGGGTAATAACAGTAGTGAAGTGCAGGCGCAGGTTCGTTTCGCGCTCATACCGATCCTCTTCACGCGGGAATTCAAGAGCGCTATGGTGATCGGTTTGGGAACGGGTAGCACGTTGCGAACGATCGCTCAGTTCCCGTTCAAGCGCATCGACGTTGCGGAACTGGCCCCCAGTATCGTAGACGCGTCACGGCGCTGGTTTAAAGACGTCAATGATAGTGTGTTTGACCGCGACCCTCGCGTCCGGCTTTCCATCGCCGATGGGCGCAATTTTCTTCTGCTGTCTCGCGATAACTACGATCTGATCACCATTGAAATCACTTCGATCTGGATCGCCGGCGAGGCCGATTTGTACAACAAGGAATTCTATGGGCTTTGCCGCGCGCACCTTGGGGAGCACGGCGTTCTACAACAATGGGTACAGACCCACCACATGCGAACCCAGGACCTGTTGATAATTTTGAACACCGCGGCCCGGGTCTTTCCGCATGTGGCGTTCTTCCAGGGGCCGGAGCAGGGTGTGCTTGTTGCGTCAGCCTCGCCGCTCGTGTGTGATTACCGTCGAATCGAAGACTTCGACAATGACTTCAGGATTCGGCAGGACTTGGCTTCGATCGGTGTCCCGAGCATGACTTCTTTGTTGGGCGAACTTGCGCTCTACGGCGACTCCATGAACAAAGCCTTGGCTTGTCTGCCGGCGCTGAGCGGCCGCCCCGCTGATTTCGCTTCGACGGATTTCTATCCTTACCTGGAATACCAAACGCCCAAGGGCAATGTTCTCCCGTACGATACTGTCCCTCTGAATCTGAGTTTCCTGCGGCGGTTCAGGCCTTCGTTGCTGCCGCCCGATCTAGCCATAGAGAATCTGCCTTCTCAAAACGAAAGGAACTTGGTGCTAGGTTACATTGCCGAGCGACGCGGGGATCGTGGCGCGGCGCTCGGTTATTTCCGCCAGGTCGGGGGCGCCTCCGAGCCTCTTGCGGAATTGGAAATCATGCGGATTCAGCCCAAGGCTGTCCCGGATTTCGACGATCGAAAACGGATTTCAAAGTAGGCCGGCTCGCAAGGGATTATTGGGCAAAACATATCTGACCGCAGGGATGCGGGTTGCGGCCGGAAGGCGGCTGGATTATGATTTCAATTCTTCCCGCCATTCGAACCTGATGGGACAGTTACCTTGCGCAGAGGAGCATGCTGATGAATCCCGTTCGCAATCGCATTATGATCTTTCTGTTCGCAACAGTGGTTCTGTCGACTGCGGTCTTGTCTGCGCAGACCGGACCGGCGATCGCCCTCGCAGTCGATGCGGCGCAAGCCCCGGAGAAGATTCTTCACACGCGCATGGTGATGCCCGTGCAGCCAGGGCTGCTCACGTTTTACTATCCCAAATGGATTCCGGGCGAGCACGATCCGTCGGGGCCCATCGGAAGTGTGGCGGGGCTGAAATTCATGGTCGACGGCAAGGTAGTTCCGTGGCGTCGCGATCTGGGGGACGTATTCACATTCCACGTGCAGGCCCCCCAAGGCGCACAAAGCCTCGAGATCGATTTTGACTACATCGACTCCGGCGGAGCGTTCGGCGGATCCGCAACAGACAAGCTGGTGGTTGTGAGCTGGAATCAAAACCTACTCTATCCCGCGGGCCTCCCGGCTGCGCAGATTACTTATCATCCGACCCTGCGCTTGCCGGATGGGTGGAAATACGGGACAACTCTCGCGCAAGAGAGCTCCAAAGGCAACGAGGTGACCTTCGCGCCGGTAGCGCTTGACCGGCTGGTCGATTCCCCGGTGATCGCGGGAGAATACTATCGCGCCGTGGACCTGACACCACCCGGCGAGGCGATTCATCACGAGATCGACGTGGTGGCGGACAGCGCGGCGGCGCTTGAGATGAGCCCGGAAGGGCAGAAGGGCCTTACGAATCTGGTGGCGGAGACCGGCAAGCTCTTTGGCACGCGGCACTATCACGGCTATCATTTCCTGCTCACCCTGAGCAACCATGTGGCGCACTTCGGGCTCGAGCACCACGAGTCGAACGACAGCAGGGCGGAGGAACGGGGCGTGGTTTCGCCACAGGGAATGCGCGGAGTGGGTGGCCTGCTCTCGCACGAATTCGTCCACTCCTGGAACGGCAAGTTCCGCCGCCCTGCTGACCTGAGCACCCCCGATTTCGAGACACCGATGAGGGACGACCTGCTTTGGGTGTACGAAGGCCTCACCGACTTTCTGGGCAATCTCCTGGCCACCCGCAGCGGACTCTGGACTGCCGATCAGTACCGTGAAAACCTTGCCACCACGGCCGCAGAACTCGGTCCGGGCCGGCCTGGACGCACCTGGCGGCCGCTGCAGGACACTGCCGACGCAGTTTTCGGCGTGTCGTTTGGCCGGGGCGGTTGGCTCGACTGGCGGCGGGGCGAGGATTATTACGAGGAAGGCGACCTCGTGTGGCTCGAAGTTGCCACTCTCATCCACGACCAAAGCCACGGCCAGAAATCTCTCGAGGATTTTTGCCGTCTCTTCTACGGCGGCCCCAACAACGGCCCTGAACTTAAGACTTACACGTTTCAAGAACTGGTCAGCGCCCTGAACCAAGTTGTGCCTTACGACTGGGCGGGGTTCTTCCATAACCGCCTGAGCTCCACCTCTCCCGTGCCGCCCATGGGCGGGATCGAGGCCGGTGGATGGCGAGTCGACTATTCCGAGAAGCCGCCGGAGGGCGCCGGCCGCGGTCCCGCCGGAGGAACGATGGACGCTGTGTACTCGCTTGGCGTGCGCCTCGGCAATGATGGCGCGGTGCAGGATTCGATGGTCGGCGGCCTCGCCTATCAGGCAGGTATCACCACGGGAATGCGCGTGGTAGCGGTGAACGATCGCGCCTTCACACCCGAACTGTTGCATGAAGCCCTGACCGCCGCCAAGAACAGCTCTCAGCCTGTTCGCTTGCTGGTCTTGAATGACGATTACTACAAGACCTGTACGCTTGATTATCACGGCGGCGAACGCTATCCGCATCTCGTGCGCCAGGAGGGCAAACCTGACCTGCTCGACGACCTCGCCAAGCCTCTGGTGGGGAATAGATAAGTGCGAGCGGATCATCCCTAATTCCGAAGTTGAATTTGAAACTGCCAGACCAACTCGTTGAATCTGAATTGCCGGCCTTGACAACCTCGAGAACGGAACGGGTGTTTGGATTCTTCGGAAGTAACCCCTCACCCGTCCCGCACCGTCTGATGACTACGCCGGCTGCGAGCCACCCTCTCCCCGAGGGAGAGGGCCGTCAACGATGATTGATTTCAACCCTCTCCCTTGGGGAGAGGGTGAGAGTAGCGAGCCGGGTGAGGGGTTTCTTCCCGCAGAGCCTCGCAACTTCGGAATATGGGATTATTCACCGCAGAGACGCTCACGTTACTTCTTTGCCAGTTTCTTTTCCAGTTGGCGGGCTTGAGCGCTCAGTTCGCTCAACTGGCGAAGGTCATCATCAGCGGAAGAGACGGCGCTTTGGATGCGCGTAAGCGCGGCGTCGGTGAAGGGGTTGCTGGTGTTTGAGTCGCGGTTCGAGCCGAGTTGGCCGCTCATGCCGCGGAATTGGCTCGTAATGTCACGGTAGCGGCGCAAGATGGAAGTCAGGAGTGCATCGCGGCGGCTATCCAGGTCCTGGAGTTGCACGATGACCCGGGCGAGGTCGACGGCTCGCGCGGAGGCTGTATTGTTGGTATTATTCAGCTTGACGTTATCCGCTTCTATAGCAGCCAGGCGCTGGCGGGAGGCTTGTGCGTCGGCCTGGGCCGATTCGAGATCCTGTTTCAAAGACCCGAGCTGGGTCTGCCAATCCCCCTTTTCCTGCTGCAGCAGTTCACTCGCGCTCGCGACTGCCTTCTCGCGTTCATCGTTGGAATTTGAGAGCTCCGCCTGGAGGTTCATGATGCTGGCCTGGGCATCGCTCAATTGGCGATCGAGCCGCTCGATCGTAGCATTCCGACTGGCGACTGCGGATTGCCAATTACCAGATTGAACCGGGCTTTCGACTTCAGCAGGAGGTTTTTCAAAATCCCGCTGGCGAACTGCGTCAAACAGTCGATGCAATGAGCGCAAGTCCGTCTCTTGCTGCTGTTCGAGGATCGCAAGCCGCCGCGACTGCCGGACAAGCAGGCCCAGCGCGATAACCAGCGCCACTGACAGTGTCAGCACTACAGCGAATTGTAGATGTTCCCGCCGCATGCTTTCATCCCTCCTTGGGGCGCAAGCGCGTTCGCCACGAAACTCGCAGCTCTTCATCTCCGCACGGAGCGCTCAAGTGAATCAGGATGTTGTAATGAATCCTGGTGGGAAGCGCCAGAGTAAGCCTCCAGGCGTTCGAAATGCGCGCAAACATGGCGGAGATGGCTTCCGGTATCTCCGCTTCCGAGCGGCAAATGGCGCCCTTGCCGCCGGTCGCGTCGGCGAGTGTCTCGAGGCCGTTTTGATACGCGATGTTCAGCCGATCGCGCCGGTAATTCAGATGGACCGCGAAGAGCGGAGCCTGGAGTGAACTCGAGGCCTCGACCAGCTTGGAAACCTTGGCGTTGATGAGCGCCTCGGGGAAGCGCCGGCTGAGATCGTGTGGATCGCTCTCATTGATCACTGGATTTGTGTAGTCGTCGCGGTAGCTGTAAATGCTGCCATCGGTGATGTAGAGGACGGAAACGCGCACGGGAGACCGTCGCATGATGCCATCCGCCAAAGTGAGCGCCGCTTGCGCGGTTTCAAGCAAGTCCGGCTCGGTGCTATTGGACAAGGAGCGGATCGCATCGATCAGGGATTCGCGGCTCGCGCCCGGATCGGCTAACACATGCAGCCCGTCCTGGGTGCGCAAGAGGCCCACCCAGGCGTTGGGAGCAAGTTTGGAGACTTCAGCGATCAGCGCCTGTTTGGCGGCCTCTACGAGCGTTAGATCCCCAGTCAGATCCAACACGACCAGAATTACCTGATCGCTGCCGGGACCCACCTGCGCTCTGACGGGCACTGCCTTGCCGTTGAGCGCGGCTGCAAACTTGGGAGGCAAGGAGCAGTCGTTCGCCTCAACCCAGGCAGGAATCGAGACGTTGGCCGTTTGCGCGTGAAGCGTGCCAACCGCGCAAACGGCGAAAAGAACGGCCAGCACTGCGACGCGGCCCGCTGGCATCGAGGATTTGTCCCGCCAACGCGGAGCAAAGAATCCACCACAGAGAACACAGAGAGCACAGAGCCGTTGCTTTGGTCCCTCTCTGTGATCTCTGTGTCCTCTGTGGTGAGTCATTGTTTTCGGCATCAGAAGCTAAACTTCAGCCCAATCTGGACTACGCGCCCGCCGTGGGAGCCGATGATCTTGCCGGCATCCACATTGGGCGCGCTGAGCGGACCAATATTCGGATCGGGATAATTCCAGTTCGCGTGATTGAGCATGTTGATCGCGGTGGCGCTGAACTCGAGGGCTCGTTCGCCTCCCATGGGCATGCGCTTGGTGACGCTCAGGTCCATGGAATTATAACCCGGGCCCAGCAGGTCCGGCTCGGTGCGCGGCCCGTTCCCGGGGGTGAAGTCCGCCGGCTGATCGAAGGCCGCCGGGTTGTACCACAGGGAGGGCCCCGGATGGGCAACATGCGGATCGACGCCGGGCGCCACATTGACGTTGAGCGTGGGAAGCACGCCTCCCGTGTTGTTGAATTCGGGATGAAGCGCCAACGGCGTTCCGTCGTTCCAGTAGGCCGTTCCGCTCACCGACCAGCCGCTGACGAGCGGCCTCCCCCAGTTTAAGAACGGCAACGGGGGCTCGCCGGACCCGAAAGGCAGGTCATAAACGTAGCTGAGCTGCAAATATTGCGGCGTATTGGAAGAGCAGAGCCCCCAATCGTTGCGCCAGTTGAAAAAGTCCTGGTTCCCGTAGGGTCCTGAGTAATCGTCGAGCTGTTTCGAGAACTCGTAATAAGCAGTGAAGGCGAGGCCAAAGGAGGCGTGCTTCTCGACTCGCACAAAGCCGGAGGCCCGGTCGTAGCGCCCCCAGGGGTAGTGGCCGTAAAGCTCGAATCCTTGAAACTGCGGATAGGGTTGCAAAGAGTCGCGGAATGAAAGATTGTAAAGCGCGTCGCCGTAGCTCAGCGCGGAGGGGTTGATGGCGTTAGGATTGGCGCTCGCGTCGCCCACCAGGAGATCCCGCCCGTTGCTGTAACTCGTACCGACGGAAACCACCATCGAGAGTGGTATTTGGCGCTCGACAGAAAGCGAAGCCGATTGATAGAGGGGCTCGCGTCCGCTGAGGTCGACGAAATCCGCCACCGTATTATCAGCCGCCGACGGGCTAAGATCAGGAAGCGCAGTGGTAAAGGGCGGGACGCCGCCGGTCAAGTCCAGGGCCGGACTGAGTTGGGTGTTTTGCGAGATGAATGTCTGACGCGCGTAAAACCCCTGGGTGCCCCACTGGCCGTTATAGATCGGAATCACTCTATGCGACCGGCCATAAGAGGCGCGGACTACGGTGTTGGCATTTCCGCGCGGGTTCCAGGCCAGGCCCGCACTCCCGTCGAGATCGACATTGGCAGGACGCAACCCCGCCGAAACGTGGTTGAGGCCGGCAAACACGACCGCTCCCCGCATCCAGCAGGAAGGGTCCAGGGCAGAAGGTTCAACCGTGCTCTGGTGATTATACTTCTCCACCCGCGGCGTTCGCCGGCTGTAATTGAGGTTGAGGGTGAGAGTCAGGTTTTTCGAGAGCTCATATTTATCACGGCCTGAGAGGGATTGGTAAGAGTCTCGAAAATAGGAGGGCGACGGCGTGATGGTCCGTTCTGCATAAGCCGGCAGGCCGAGGAGGAAGCTCGCGAACGGATCGCCCGTATCGATAATCCCCGGCAGGCTGGTGATATCCGTACCAAACTGAAAATAACCGGAGGGATAAGCCGGATTGAATGAATTCACCTGGTAGTCGTCCGCCTGAAACGTCAGTTCGAAGGCATGCTTGTTCTTGCGGGCCGAGAGGGCATCCTGAACTTCGAAAGTGTTTCGGGCGTCCCGGGTACTCGGGTAATCGGTGCCCATCGAGAGATAGTTGCTGACGAATTGATAGCTCGGGAAGGGCGACTGCGAGGGATTACCTGACAGCGCCGTGTCCGAAACAGCCGTGAAGCTGAGCGAGTTGACAGTATTGGGATTGGCAGTGAAGACGTAGTCGAGTTCCGTGCGTCGATTCGAGAAATGCTGTTCCGGCGCTGTGGGGCTGGCAATGTTCGGGAAGTATTTCGTGGAGCTGAGAAAGCCGCTCGAGAGGGTGCTTGCCCATGTGGCTCTGTGCCGTTCGCCGAACTGATGTTCGAGCTTGGCGATGATCCCGTCAGCGTTGTCCGTGGCCGGGGCGTTCACGAAATAGTTGTTCTGAAAAAACGGGCCGATGGCGGTATTCGGCAGCGGGTAAAGGCTCAAGGCTTGTTGCACCGCCGGCGCCAGGCGCGCCGCGGGGATGCGGTTTCCGGGGAAGGTGGAACGCAGATACTGAAGATTGCTTGTGGAGACAGGCTGACTGGGATCGTAAGCGGCGTTGGGGACCGTCGCCGAGGGATCGTAGATGGGCAGCAGGTTGCCTGCTTCGTCCACCGTTTGCGAGAAGTCGCCTACGCGTTGCGCGGCCGTGGGCACTGTGTGCAGCGAAGCATGGAAGACGAGCTCACGAACTCCCTCATAGGACATTGTAAAGAACGTGTTTTTGGAGTTCTTGAGCAGGTGCGGAATGATAACCGGCCCCGCCACATTGAATCCGAACTGATTGCGCCGCAGCGGGGACTTGCTCTCGCCGTTCTGCCTTACTTGGTGCGGTATGGCATCGAGAATGTCGTTTCGGAGGTTCTCATAGACGCGCCCGTGCCAGAGCATTTTCGCCCCATGAATCTTTTGCGCAGCCACTGGGCTGCCCGGCCGCATACCCATATCTCGGGTCAGGACCTTAAACTCGTCAGCGGCGCGGGCAAGTGGAGGGGCCTGTGGTGAGGACAATTTGCCCTCCTGAGAGGCAACAGCGGGGGTACCTGCGGCGAGCACAGCAAGACAAAGGGACAAAAGTGCGCAGATGTACGTCTTCATTTCCGAATGACCGCACGTACAGGATATAAGAATATATACCCCGACGTCTTACCTAGCAACCTTCGTGCCGTAGTTCCCAGAAATTCCTCGATTTCTGGATATTACAAGTTGGGGCGAGCCGTGGAGATATCTCGCCGCGCCCACGCTGACAGTCGGCATGGGTCTTCCTGCAGTCAGTTGGGCGGGGGCTGGGGCGAATCCGAGAGTTGCCTAGCTGGCTACGTGTCACGTTTTCGGCGTCGCCGCAGGACTCGCAGGCGCTGACTTCGTTTTCCAAAAACGTGCTGTTTTTTGCTCCAGTTGGGTTCAAAATGCCGCTAATTTGCGCTCAAAATGCGCATAATTCGCAGCATTCAAAAAAGTGACATCCTTTGTTTTCAAGTACTTCCTAGCTTCGTTCCCACTATTTTTCATTTCTCATAGCATTCGGCATTTCCCTCACGCCGAGGATCATTCCGTCTTGAGCCGCGCCTCGACGTTCCGAGGTCTTGCCTAGAACAATATGTCCATGATATGACCACAGTTATAGGCTATCATAGAGGCTTGGACCTGTCAAGTGGAAAACGTGAATGGAGGTCGAATTGCCCGAACCTTTCCGCCGTGCTTTGGCCGGTGACCGCCAGGCTGGCAGCCTCTGCTCGACTGGACTGCCCCTTCGCCATCCTAGGCGAAGGCGCCTTGGAGTGCGGTAGCGCCAGCTACCGCCGTTCGCGCGGATTCTAGGGCGGCAGCCCCGCTGCCGCACTCCATGAACTTCTGCGCATTTTCACGGTTTCCGGGTGTCCGTCAGTAGTAAGGAGGGAATTACTGCGTCGAATAATACCCGTCTCTTGCCTGCACGATCAGGTCTTTTTGTTTGGTTGTCAGGTGGATCTTGTGGTAGCCCGCTCCGGCGTCCGGCGGGTTAGGGGTGTAGCCAAGGTTGTACTGATTGCGCAATTCGTCTTGAATCTGGGTGTAAATCTGCTCGATCGGCAGCTTTTTCGAGACTTCGAAGAGGCGGCCGCCCGTTTGCTTGGAAATCTGATCGAGGATCTTCTTGCCGTCGGGGCGCTCCTGTTGCGGGTATCGGCCGGGCCAACCGCCCCCGCGCCTGCCCATCCCGCCCATGCCGCGGCCGCCGTAACCACCCCCATAAGGGTGCTCGTCCGCAAAGAGAATCGAATAGACCAGGGTATTGGCGCGCTGGGCCGCCTCGACGGCGCTGGCCAGGGTTTCCTTGCTGCCGCGATCGACTCCGTCTGAGAGCACAATCAGCGCCTTGCGGCCTTGCTGCTTTCCCATTAATTCGTTCGACGCCAGGAAGACCGCATCGTAGAGGTGGGTGCCCCCACCCCCGCCGCCATGCCTGCCGGAGCCTGGGGATGAGCCGGGCGAGTTCCCCGAATCGCCTCCGCCCTCCTGGTCAAAGCGGTGAAGTTGCGGAGACTGAATCAACGCCAGCGCCGCCTCCAACTTCTGGCGGGAAGAAGTGAGATCCTGGAGAAGTTCGACCTCGCGGTCGAAGTGAATCAGGAAAGCCTTGTCCTTGTCGACGCGCAGCACCTGGTCCAGGAAAGTCGAGCTGGCGCTGCACTCCTGGTCGAGCACGCGCCTTTGGCTGCCGCTCGTATCCACGAGCAAGCCGAGCGTCAGAGGAAGGTCAGATTCACGCGAAAAATAGCCGATCGTCTGAGGGCGGCCGTCTTCCTCCAACTCGAAATCATCCTTGGTCAGGTTGCGCACGATTTCTCCGTGTTTGTTGCGTACGCTGCCGAGAACGTTGACCACCTTGACGTTGACTGAGATTTTGGGCGGAGCCGGGGTTTGTTGCTGGCTAGACTGCTGGCCCTGGGGCTGAACCTGTTGGGGCTGCTGGGACCCGGCTGGCGATGACAAGCAAGTCAGGAAGAGAAAAAACCAGAGCCCTTGCCAGGCACATACTCGGACGCCTAAGCCAACGCTCCAGCCTTCCGCGGCCCCTCCATCCCAGTTCGCACTGTCCGCCACGAGTTGCTTCGAAACCTCCATGCTCATCAATAGTATTCCCGCGCCATAAAGAAAAGTTCCTGTTTCTTCGCGGATTCAGGCTCCCGTTGGAAAACAAACAGATGCAGATTCCTCGCTCCACTCGGAATGACATGGAACCTGTGAAAAAATCGATGGCGGTCATCCTGAGAGAGTGTGACTTTTTTGAATATGACCGAAAAGTGGCGCTGATAACAAAGGAGTTAAGTGCCCTTAAACGGTCAAAAAACCAAAAAAATCACAAGCTCTGAGCGAAGCGAAGGATCCCGGCAGTTTCTTGTGGTTCATCGATTTATGAACAACTGCAGAGATCCTTCGCTGCGCTCAGGATGACACTTCCGAATTTCTTCACACCTTCATGGCCCGTCGGTTATTTCACACCTTCGAACTCTTACCACTCGATACGGCGGCAAAGCCGCATTCGCCAAGCTAGTCCGGGGCATCCGACGATTCTTTCCCCAACCGATGTGTGAAACCTCGCAGTGAGCTCGCGTGCCGACGGCCTGCCTTGGCGCCGAACTCATCGACCCTTTTCAAAACCCGGGGTCAGCGATTTAATGTTCTAGTTTCAATGGCTTAGCTGACTTCGGCTTCTCGTCGTGGTGTTCATCGCACGGCCTGCGCCGGTCGCGACAGGTCCGGCAACTGCTGTCTCGCGCACCTCGTTTCTATTCCCGCCCTGTTTGGGCCTTCCCAAACAGCATCTCGACGCCGTTCAACTCCCGCCCGCAAGCTCTTCTCAGACAAAACTCTACCCGCCGGCGCCCGCAGGCGGCACTGTGCGAAGTTCCTGCTCAACCCGCGGTCTGAGTTGACATCCGTCTTTGATGGTGTTACATGTGCACGGAGCGTTGAGGGAGGTCCAAATCCGATGAATAGTCGACGAGAATTTCTGAAATCATCCGCGGGACTTGCGGCCGCTGTTGCGGCGCGGCCTTTTTCGGGCGGCGCGCAGGAGACCGCAACTCCCGTCCTTCCCAAGGTCCATTTCGGCCGGTACCAGATCAGCCGCTTGCTGGTTGGCTGCAATCAGTTCTATGGCTACTCCCATTTCAACTCGTTGCTTGACCAACTCATGCGCGAGTGGAATACGCCGGAGCGCGTTTGCGAGACCCTCCGCCAGTGTGAACTGAACGGCATCAATGCATACCAATACGGCCACAACGATCGGGCGCTTTCCGATCTGCAGAAACATCGTGCGAGCGGAGGCGAGATGCTTCTGGTTGCTACAGAGACCACAACCGATCCCGTGGAAGAATCCGTGAAGCGCATCCAGCCTATCGCCCTCTACCACCATGGCGAAAGGACGGACGTTCTTTTTCGCGCGGGAAAGATGGATCAGGTGCGCGAGTACACGAAGAAAGTGCGCCAGACGGGAGTGCTGGTGGGGATTGGAACCCACAAGTCAGAGGTTGTCGAATACGTTGAAGAACGCGGGTGGGATGTCGACTTCTACATGCTCTGCGCCTACAACCGCACTCGAACCCCCGAGGAACTTCGGAAGCTGCTGGGCGTTGTGCCGGAGCCTTCCTCGGAAGTCTATCTCGAATCCGATCCACCCGTGGCGTACCGCGTCGCCCGGCAGACGTCAAAAACCTGCTTCCTGTTTAAGATTCTGGCTGCCGGCCGCCGGACGCGCTCGCCGCAAAGCATCGATGAAGCGTTCGCAACCGCATTGGCAGACATCAAACCTCAAGACTGTATCGTGGTTGGAATGTACCCGCGCTATAAAGACGAGGTGAAGGAGAATTGCGACCGCGTGCGGCAGATCTTGAACTCGCGATTGCCGTTGGGCCTTCAAAAAGCGGCGTGAGCGTCTGTGCGAAAACCTGGTTTTGGCTGTCATTCCGAGCCCTTCGCTGTCATCCTGAGCCCTTCGCTTGTCATTCTGAGTCCTTCGCCTGTCATTCTGAGCGGAGCGAAGAATCTCGCTCTGCCGCTCAGGGTAAACTCCGCGAGGAATCTCGCTCTGAATGTTTTCAAGGCAGTGCGAGATTCCTCGTCGCCGCAGGCTCCTCGGAATGACACGAAAACCGAGTTCTCACGCAGATTCTCACGCCGTAGGCAGTTCGCCGCCGCTCAGCGGGCTCACTTCTTCAGCTAAGGCGCAAGGAGTTCGTGATACCTTCCCAGCCAATAGGGCGGAAGGAAAAAGGCTCCGTCGTCCTCAGTCCGGCCCTCGGAGTTGCAATCCAATTGGAAGGGGTTCCCGTTCCATTTCATCATGCAGCGCTCGTTGGGTGGGATGGCTCGACGGGCTTGCTCGTCGCTAAAACGATCCGGGCTCGGCGCGCGCGGCAAATCGATGCGTTGGGAATTCTTCACGGTCCAGTCGATAGTTTCCAATGGAATCCTCTCCAGCGTTTCAACTGCCTCGCGCGGGTCGTATTCTCTCGCGCCCGTACCTGCGGCATAAATAAAGTTCCACAGCGGATTTTGTTCCGCTTCGCAGGCCCGCCAATAGTTTTTGAGGGCGGCCTGGAACTGACCGCGCAACGCCGGATCATCCTCGTAGCTGAGCAGGGGATAAAACGAAAGGAAGGCCAGTTCCTCATCCGAGAAATTAATCTCGTTCCTCTCGGCGATTCGCATCACGTTTTCAAGATAACCTTGCTTGCGGATAAGCCGATGATAAGCGGTTAAGAATCGCTCTTCGCCGGTGATGTGGTAAGCGACCCGCAGGTGTGAAAGCAGTTCGAGAGAATTGAGCGCCGCGTCCTCCTTGCCTTCCGCGCTTTGGAAATAGGCTGGAGAATACCTCCCCCACGTGGTCACGCGTCCGCCCGGACCCACAAGTTGTAAGCCATGCTCCAGAAGATGCGCCGCAATTCGCCCTGCCGCGCCACGGATCGCCGCGCGCAGCGGATCGTCGGGCAGCAGGTCATAGGCGACCGCGTAGGCGAAGAAGTGTCCTACCAGTTCGTCTGAACTCGTGTCGCCCTTCCACTCCCATTGGCCGTCCGCGGTCCAGTGCCATTCGCCATCCGGCGCGCGGTAATCGCCGCGATGGATCAGGGCACGAGCAGGAAATCCCGAGATTCCCGTAATCGACTCGAGCCGCAGCAGCGCTTCGAGCGAAATCCGCGCGTGGTTAAGTGCCTCTGGCGAACGGGTCACGGCAAAACGAAAGCACTCCGAGGCCACATAGATCGCGGTCCACAGGCCATCGTTGTCGCTGGGCGCCATCCGGAACGACGATGTATCTCCAGGGAGCAGCAAATCGCAATCGGCGGTGTAACCGTAGCGATTGTGCCGCTTCTGCAAGCGCTCAATAAACAGCCCGCTCTTGCGTTCGAGGTCGAACGGCTGAAATTCGATTCGGGAAATTCCGCCTTCTGTGCGTATCCAAGCGCCGTCCTTTTCAGGTACAATCTGCATAACACGGTTGTCGCTGAGATAACGCTCGCCCCAGAAATAGAACCATCGTTCGCCGGGAGGGGCGTCGGGCACGAAGCACACTAGACCCTGGGATGTGGCGAGCCACAGTTTGCCATCCGCTCCAAGACCCATCCCCGTCAATGGCAGGATGGGCAGCCCGTCTTTCCCCGTCCATATTCTCTTCTTGCCGGAAGGGTCTACTTCCACAAGGCCGGTTGATGAGGCTTGCCAGAGCCTCTGTTGTGCGTCTCGAACTTGTGTCTTGGGTTGACCAGCAAGGGCGTCGCGAATAGGCGCAGGTATATTCGCATCGCCGGACGTGAAGCGAGTGCATACGATCTGCTGGTAAGTGTGGCGCGCCACCGTCTGCCCTGCACAGGTAAACACCATGAGCAGCACGACACAAGGCACGGCGCACAAGAATCGTGACCAGCGGCGCAAAAAGGTTGACGATAACACGGATCTCCAAGCTAACACGATCTACAGAAAACTTCATTTACTTCGGGATCATCTCGATCGTCCCGGTTCACGTCCCGACCAATCAAGGTCAGCGAGTAGCGCAGAGGTACGCGTTCTTTGCGTTCCTCTGCGGCTTTCGTCGCACGTTCAGTGGTCCTTGGCCGACTCCGTAATCGCAGAAGAACCGCGGAGGAGGGCCGACTGCGCCCACCTCCGCGCTACCCGCTCTTCAATGTCGGTTGATCATGTGAATCAGGAATGCAAAACCTATTCCACCCAGGGCCAGCGTCAACAGAACAAGGCCGAGGATCGGTTCGGAAATGACGGCTGCTATCATGACGACGAAAACCAGGAACCCCAAACCCGACCATGAGTTTAGCTTCGACTCCCAATCTGCTTGCTCCTGGGTTCTGGGCCTCTTGTCCCCCAACGAATAGAAAAAGAGCCAGCAGACCATAACGAGTACCTCTGCAACCATGAAAGCATGGGTAACAACGGCGTGTGGCCGGGTCACAGATGACCACACGCAAATCCCAAATCCCACAAGCACCACCAGCGAGAGTCTCAGAAACCACGGCCTCGGGCGGGAACCAACCCAGGACAAAGGCTCATCACCGTGAAACTTCGCATCGAGGCCGAGAGCTTCCGCATTCCTTAGGAATACCCTCGCCGGTTGGTCTTCCCCGAGGTCAAAAGAGATAACAACAACTCTGCCCTTCATGAGTCGGCGGACAGCGGCATCCGCCTCGCTCCGATCCATCCCTGCTTCCTTAATAAGCAACTCCTTGAGCGGTTCTTCAGGGGGGATTTGATGGCCGTGTTGCGCGAGCTTCAGTCTGACGGCTGGCATTGCTCTTCACACTGTGGTTCCGCTCGGCCCAGTCAATCAAGTCCCGAAGGAAGTCCTGGGCAGGGGGTGGTATCTGTCGTGCCAATATTACGCCTCCATGATTCCGCTCTGCAACGCGCACTCTGACCGCTCCTGCTGCGGCACAAAGATCGCCCCCCTCCGTAGCGAGTAGCGCAGAGGTACGCGTCCTTTGCGTTCCTCTGCGGCTTTCTTCGCACGTTCAGTGGTCCTTGGCCGACTCCATAATCGCAGAAGAACCGCGGAGGAGGGCCGACTGCGCCCACCTCCGCGCTACCCCCGCCTGCAGGTCGCAGGTGCCATAGTTTCGGTGCTGAGCGTCAATTCCAACCCTTCCCAATTCTTCCCGCGAGTGATATTCTCGTCACCTTTAATTTGGAAGGAGGAAACGCCGATGCGTCGTCGAGCTTCAGGAAGTAATTCACACATGAACAGGCTTGGTTTCGCACTCACACTGATTTTCTTTATCGCCGGCGGCCATGCCGCGTTGGCTCAGTCCACTTCAGCACCGGCCTCCGGCGGTCCGCTGTTTCTCAGGGATGGCTGGGCGATTCAATCCTCGGCCGTGGTTTCAGCTCCGGCTGCAGTGGTTTCAACACACGCCTATACGCCTTCCGGCTGGTACCGAGCGAGTGTGCCCTCGACGGTCATTGCCGCGCTCGTCCGCCAGCACGTTTTCGAAGGCCCTTACGTGGGGGAAAACCTGCGAAAGATTCCGGGAACCACCTATCCCGTGGGCACGAACTTCTCGAGCGTCCCCATGCCGCCCGGCAGCCCCTTCCTCGTCCCCTGGTGGTTTCGCACCGAGTTCCAAGTGCCGCAGGAGTTTGCCGGGAAGACTGTCTGGCTGCATTTCAGCGGCATCAACTATCGTGCCGGAGTGTGGCTGAACGGTCAGCAAATCGCCTCGCCAGACAAGATGGTCGGCGCGTGGCGGGTCTTTGAATTCGACGTGACCCGCTACGTCACTCCCGGCCAGACGGCGACGCTCGCCGTGGAAGTTTCCCCGCCTCAGCCGGACGACCTCGCGATCACCTTCGTGGATTGGAACCCGCTGCCCGCCGACAAGGACATGGGAATCTGGCGTGAAGTGTGCCTTGCCACGAGCGGACCTGTAAGCCTGCGCTACCCGCAGGTGATCTCGAAGTTGAATCTGCCCTCCCTCGACAAGGCTCAACTGACCGTCACTGCCGAGCTTCATAACGCCTCGGACCAGGCTGTCGGAGGCACCCTGAAAGGCAAGATCGAGAGCTCGGAATTCTCAACACCCGTCTCGCTCGAGGCCAAAGAAACCAAGGTGGTGAGCTTCTCACCTGACCGCTTCCCGCAATTAGCCGTCGAGCACCCGCGGATCTGGTGGCCATACAATCTGGGGCCGCAAAACCTTTACCAACTCGATCTCAGTTTCGAAACCAGCGGCCAGGTTTCCGATGCCCGGTCGCTAACGTTCGGCATTCGGGAGATCACCGCGGACCTTGATTCCCAGGATCACCGCCTGTTCAAAATCAACGGCAAGAATATTCTGATTCGCGGCGCGGGCTACACATTCGACATGCTGCTGCGCGCCGACCCGGTGCACCAGAGGGCGGAACTCGAATACGTCAAAGACATGCATCTGAACACGGTGCGCCTCGAAGGCAAGCTCGAAGACGAGAACTTTCTCGACATCTGCGACCGCGAGGGCATCCTGGTTCTGGCCGGCTGGTGCTGCTGCGACCATTGGGAGCGTTGGCGCGACTGGAAGAGCGAGGACTTCGTGGTTTCCGCCGAATCCCTGAAAGACCAGATTCGCCGCCTGCGCAGCCATCCGTGCCTGCTCGACTGGCTGAATGGCAGCGACAACCCGCCCGTGGAAAAAGTCGAGCAGACCTACATCCAGATTCTGAAGGAATACAACTGGCCGAATCCCTATCAGTCTTCCGCCACTGCCAAACCCACCAGCGTGACGGGCAAGACCGGCCTCAAGATGACCGGGCCTTATGAATACGTTGCGCCCTCCTACTGGCTGCTCGATAAGGAACGCGGCGGCGCGCATGGATTCAACACCGAAACCAGCCCAGGACCCGCGGTTCCCCCGGTTGAGAGCTTGAAGCGCATGCTGCCCTCGGATTCCCTCTGGCCCATCAACAGCACCTGGGGCTTCCACGCCGGCGGCGGAGCGTTCCGCGACGTACATGTGTTCACGGAGGCCCTCAATAACCGTTACGGACAAGCCACCGGCCTCGAAGATTACGCCCTGAAGGCCCAGGTGCTGGCCTACGAGGGCGAGCGAGCCATGTTCGAAGCCTATGGCCGCAACAAGTACACCTCGACCGGCGTCATCCAGTGGATGCTCGACAATTCCTGGCCTTCCCTGATTTGGCACCTGTACGATTACTACCTGCGGCCCGGCGGCTCCTACTTCGGCGCGAAGAAGGGCTGCGAATACCTTCACGTTCAATACTCGTACGACGACCAGTCGATTGTGGTGGTGAATTCCTACTATCAGGCCTTCCCGGGGATGAAAGTTTCCGCCAAGGTCTACAACCTCGATATGTCGACGAAGTTCTCGAAGGACGCGACACTCGACGTTCAACCGGACAGCACCAACAAAGTGTTTACCCTTCCAGCCATCGCGGATCTTTCGAAGACTTACTTCCTGCGCCTCGATTTGAAAGACGCGTCGGGCAAGAACGTCAGTGGCAACTTCTACTGGCTTTCGACCCAGCCGGATGTGCTCGACTGGGACCGTTCGACTTGGTATTACACTCCCACCAAGACGTTCGCCGACCTGACAGCGCTTCAGAGTCTGCCCAAAGTGAACGTGCGGGCGACGGCGCAGTCCGAAATGAACGGCGAAGAAGGCGTCACGCGGCTCAGCGTCGAGAACCCCAGCCACGACCTGGCGTTCTTCGTTCACTTCAAAGTCGTCGCCGAGGGCGCACGCTTCGGTTTTGAGGAAGAGGGCGGGCGGGGTGATGACGAAGTCCTGCCCATTCTGTGGTCAGACAACTATATATCGCTCGTGCCGGGCGAGAAGCGCGAGATCACCGCATCCTACGCCAAGCGCCGCCTGCGCTCCGGCAAGCCGGTGGTGAAAATCGACGGCTGGAATGTGGTGCCCAAAACGCTTTAACCACCGGTCGCAATCTGGGAATGGTGAATAGTGAATGGTGAATTGTAAATTCTAAATTATAAAGTGTGGAATCGGGGACAGCGAAATCTATTTGCTATTGCTATATCTATTATCTCATAACTTATAATTTAGAACCTTCTCTCTTTGGTTCTGCCGGTAACTGCGCTCCATGCCAGCAGGCCACGACCCAGACTGTCGTACCCTCGCGACGGTAGAAGAAGCGATAGGGCGTAACAATTACTTCACGAAAAGGGAGATCTGGAAATTCCGGAATAAGGCGGCCGGACTCCGGAAACTTCGATAGCCGGCGCAATACGCGCTCCGCTTTCTTCCGGAACCGAACTGCCGCCCGGGGATTATCCGGCGCGATATACGATATGGCGCTGAGGAATTGGATACGCCCGGATGGCGTGAACTGGACTTTCACTTTGGCCCACCGGCGAGCAGGTTATCCGCTTCCGCCAGGACTTCGTCGAGGTCGAAGCCCCTGCCAGCCTTAATCTCTTGCTCGCCTCGCGCCAGAAGCTGGAGGATGTGGCGCTCCTGCTCGCTGCGCTCGTAGGCCTCCAAACTAAGAAGAACCGCAGCAGCCCTGCCCCGTTGCGTGATGACGACAGGCTGCCGCGAAGATTTGACGCGCTTCAAAGCCGCAGCGGCGTCTTGTCGCAAGTCGGTGATCGGAATGATGTCCGGGACGCTGACCATAGAAAGAACCTCCAGACGTATTCTTAAGCGTACCTTCAATCATCCTTACGTGTCAACAGTTTTGGCGCACCCGAGTTCAGGAGTCAGACACCACACTCGCTCTCCGTGGCTGGCGCAGAGCGCAGCTCTGCGTGAGTCAGCGCAGAGCCGGCGGGCTCTTTCTTGAGACCCCGGTGCGGGACACTACACACCCCTCCGCTCCGTTTTGCGATGGCCCGTCAGTTTGGACTGCCCAATGGCGCGCCGCGGAGTTTGACGGCGCCATGTTGGAATGCTAGTGTAGTACCTGGAACGCGGGGACGGTGCCTGCTGCCGCAGCGTAGCATTCTTTCGGCGAGCACCGGGGGGCGAAGGCCACGGGGATCGGCTAGCAACCAGTTATGGCAAACGATCAGAATCATTTCGAATTTACGGGCCTGATCTTCAAAGATGGCAATTCTTTTGTGTCACTCTGCCTGGAGGTCGACGTCGCCTCGCAGGGACGCACCGTGCGCGAAGCCAAGAAGATGCTTGCAGAAGCTGTCACGCTGTACCTCGAGACTTGTTTGGAGAATGGCATTCCCCATTTGCGGCCGGTGCCGAGTGAAGATGACCCGCGTGTGAGTCAACCGGAAAGCGTTGTCGAGCATTTTCCTCTCAAAGTAGATTTCAAGGTTCACGCCTTTGCCTGAGCTGCCCGTCGTTCGACCGAAAAGACTCGTCGCTGGGCTCAAACGGTTGGGCTTCTACGAAGTGCGTCAAAAGGGAAGCCACCTGTAATTAAAACGCGGCAATCTGCTGGTAACAGTCCCCATCCACACCTCCGACCTCAGCCATCCAGTACTTCGCTCAATCCTCCGCCAAGCACGGATCAGAGTGGAAGATCTTCGTGCTGTCCTTTGAGTCCTGGCGTCCTCTCGGGCACCCGCAATCGGACTCAAATCAAAGTGCCTAAAGGGTGTAAGATGACCATTGGTGGACAAAATCGTTCAAAAGCAGCTTCAGGATTTCGAACCAGGGACTAAGCAGAATCGACGAGTTGAACTCCCTGATCCCTGACTTCTGAATCCTGAATCCTCACGGGAGGTGCGGGCTTGGCAGAAACGGCGAAGTACGACATTTCGATTATTGGCAGCGGGCCGGGCGGCTACGTAGCGGCGATTCGCGCCGGCCAATTGGGGCTCAAGACCCTGGTGGTCGAGAAGGACGATAAACTGGGCGGAACGTGTTTGCACGTGGGCTGCATTCCGACCAAAGACCTTCTTCTCAATGCCGACGTTTACGACTACTTCAAGAACGGCAAGGAATTCGGAATCGTTGCGAAGGAATTCTCGATTGACTGGGCGGCTATCCAGGCGCGCAAAACGAAGATAGTGACGAAGCTTTCGAAGGGCATCGAGTTTCTCTTCAAGAAGAACAAAGTGGAGACGATTCAAGGTTACGGCCGTCTTGCCGGCCCGGGGCGAATCACCGTGACCGACGCCAAAGGGCAGAAGCGGGAGATCCAAGCGGCGAAAGTTGTGCTGGCCATGGGCTCCGAGGCCAAAACCTTTCCAGGCTTCGAGCCGGACGGGAAGACGATCCTGACCAACAAGGAAATCTTGGCGCTGAACGCGCTGCCCAAGTCGATGGTGATCATGGGAGCCGGGGCCGTGGGGGTGGAGTTCGCATCCATCTTCCAACGCTTCGGGGTCAAGGTCACGATTCTGGAAATGCTGCCGCGCGCCGTTCCGCTCGAGGATGAGGAGATTTCCGCCGAACTCGAGAAGTCATTCCGCCACCAGGGCATCGGGCTCGAGACGCAGGCCAAGGTTGAGAAAGCCGCCAAAACGGCAAACGGCGTCTCCGTCTCCTACACCCGAGCGGACGGGAAGTCTCAGACCATCGACGCTGAAACCCTGTTGGTGGCCGTGGGGCGCTCGCCCAATACCCCGAACGTTGGCCTGGAGGGAACCCGGGCCAAGTTGGAGCGCGGATTTGTGAAAGTCGATCCCTACATGCAAACCGATGAGCCGGGCCTTTACGCCATTGGCGACATCGTGGCCAATAGCCCCTTGCTGGCGCACGTGGGTTCAAGGGAAGGAATCGTCGCGGTCACGCACGCGACTGGGAAGCCGGTCGAGCCTGTCAACTACGGCCAGATTCCCAATTGCACCTATTGTGAGCCCGAGGTCAGCAGCGTGGGGATGACGGAACGCCAGGCGCGCGAGAAGGGCCACAAGGTTCGCATCGGCAAGTTCCCCTTTGCGGGCAACAGTAAGGCCACCATCCTGGGCGCTCGCGAGGGCTTTGTAAAAATCGTCAGCGATGAGAAGTACGGCGAAATCCTGGGCGTCCACATGATCGGGCCGCGGGTGACGGAGATGATCGCCGAAGCTGTGGTGGCCATGCGCCTCGAGGGCACGGTCGAGGACCTCGCTTATGCCATCCACCCGCACCCCACCCTCACCGAGGCCGTGATGGAAGCCGCCCACGCCGCGCACGACTGGCCCATTCATATCTGAAAGGGCTTAGGGGCCTGGGGGCTGGAGGCTAGGGCTAGGGGCTGGCGATTGACTCTAAGCCCTCTCCCCCTTGGGGGAGAGGGTGGCTCGCAGCCGGCGCTTTCTTCAGCCGGTGCGGGCCGGGTGAGGGGGTCGCAGCACCGCTTAAAAGCCGATAAACAGGGCCCAGAACAAATAATGAACTGCCACGTCGAACACCCCGGCTTGGTCGAGTACGCCGACGGCCTGTGTCTTCAGCGCGAGCGTGTCGCGGCGCGCAAGGCCGGCCTGATTCCGGACACTCTCCTCCTTCTCGAGCATCCCCACGTTTACACGCTGGGGCGGAATGCCAAGAAGGACAACATCCTCCTCTCGACCGAACAGCTCGCGGCGCGCGGTGTGCAAGTATTCGAGATCGACCGCGGCGGTGACGTAACTTACCACGGGCCCGGCCAGTTGGTGGGCTATCCAATTCTGGACCTTACGCAGCATCGCCGGGATATCGCCTGGTATATGCGTTCCCTCGAAGAAGTCTTGATCGGAGTGGCGCGGGACTACGGAATCCTGGCTGGACGCCTCGCCGACGCCCCAGGAGTGTGGGTGGGAAATGACAAGCTGGCGGCGATGGGCGTCCACGTTTCCCGCTGGGTCACTTCCCACGGCTTCGCGTTCAATGTCAAAACCGATTTGCGCTATTTCGAGTGGATCGTTCCCTGCGGGCTGCGCGATAAAGGCGTCACCTCGCTCGAGAAGCTATTGGGCCGGCGGGCGGAGATGGATGAGGTTGCCTCGAAGGTGATCCGCCAGTTTGGGACGGTCTTCGATTTGGAGATGGTCGAGAAAGTTGAGAGTCGAGAGTCGAAAGTCGAAAGGTGAAAATACAATGCGGGTAACCGCCCTCTCCCTTGGGGAGAGGGTGGACCGCGACGGCGCTTTCACCAGCCGTCGCGGGCCGGGTGAGGGGTCACTACCTTCTGCTTACTGCCCACTTTCGGGGACCGATGAGAAACTCGACGATCGCAAAAAACTCGAAGCCCCGACGTGCGCCGGATGCCGCCACGCTTGAGCGCATGCTGTACTACCTGAAGCTCACGCGGGAGGCGGAGGCGAGGATCGAGCAGGTGCTCTATCGCCAGGGCAAGATCGTGGGAGGGGTGTACATCGGGCGCGGGCAGGAAGCCATTGGCGTGGGCTCGGCGTTGCAGTTGATCGACGGCGACGTGGTGCTGCCCAGCCACCGGGATTTCTCTTCTTTCCTGATTCGCGGCTTCTCGCTTGCTGACATGTTTGCCAACTGGATGGGGCGGGCCGACACGCCCACCCGCGGTCGCGACAATACCCTGCACATTGGCAATATGGAACTAGGTATTATCCCCATCATTTCACCGTTGGGCGGAACTTGTCCGGTGGCTTGTGGGGTGGCGAAGGTGCTGAAATGGCGCAAACAGGGCAACGTAGCGCTGGTCCATCTGGGCGAGGGCACGACCAGCGTGGGGCAAGTCCACGAAGCGATGAACATGGCGGGGGTGATGAAGCTGCCGGTGATTTTCATCGTCAATAACAACGGCTATGCTTTCTCGACGCCCGTGGAAAAGCAGTTTCCGATCAAGAACCTGTCGGCGCGCGGCCCCGCGTACGGCATGCCCGGCAAGACCATTGACGGAAACGATGTGCTGGTTGTTTATCGCGCCGTGGGGGAAGCCATCGCGCGGGCGCGGCGGGGAGCGGGACCGAGCTTCCTCGAGTGCAAGACGTTTCGCATGACAGGACATTCGGCTCACGACGCCGCAGAATATGTACCGGCTCGCCTATTGCAGTCATGGGCAAAGAAAGATCCCATCCAAAGGCTTGAAAAGCATCTTCTCTCGAAAAGGATCATGACAAGACAGGGGATTGCCGATCTCGATCGCCGCATCCAGAAAGAGATCGACGCGGCCGTCGCCGATGCCGAGGCGCGTCCGTTGCCGCAAGCTGAATCGGCCTTGGAGGGCGTGTACTGCGGGCAGGGTTGCTGGTGGGAGACGGGCAGGAGTCAGGAATCAGGCGATAGAAGTGAGGAGTCGGGAGTCAGAAGGAAGACATAAGAAGTAAATTGAAGCGGGGAAAGGACTCCTGCCCTGAGTCAGAAGTTCGTTAACAAGGTCTTCTCATGTGCGCCTGTTTTTCGGAGCCCCTCGGGGGCGGCATAGAGTAGCCCAGGGCGTAAGCCCTGGGTTGGATGGCCCTCACCCGGCCTTCGGCACCCCTCTCCCGCTGGGCGGGAGAGGGGACGGGGGTGAGGGAGGTTGCGACCGCCCACGGCTTACGCCGTGGGCTACACGCTGCGGCCCGCTTTGCGGGCTGATTTCTTCAACGAAGTTCTAACTCGGCACTCTAGTGTCAACTTTAGATTTTCGAATTTCGATCTTCTATTTTCGATTTACGCCCGTGGAGCGGAGATGCCGGTCCTAACCTACCTTGAAGCTATTCGCCAGGGAATCTGGGAAGAGATGGAGCGCGATCCTTCCGTGTTCCTGCTCGGAGAGGACATCGGAGTCCTGGGCGGCGCGTTCAAGGTGACTGACGGCATGCTCGAGAAATTCGGGGCGGAGCGCGTGATCGACACACCGATTTCGGAGTCTGCGATTGTGGGCGCGGCGATCGGGGCGGCGCTTATGGGGATGCGCCCCGTGGCCGAAATGCAGTTCATGGATTTCATCGCCTGCGGGTTTGACCAGATTGTGAACATGGCGGCGAAAATGCATTACCGCTGGGGGCCGGCAGTGCCCATGGTGATCCGCGGGCCCTCCGGCGCAGGCGTGCACGGCGGCCCCTACCATTCGCAATCGAACGAAATGTGGTTCGTCCACACTCCGGGCCTGAAAGTGGTGATGCCCGCGACAGCTTATGACGCCAAGGGCCTGATCAAATCCGCCATTCGCGACGACAATCCCGTAATCTTCTATGAACACAAGTTTCTCTACCGGCGAATCAAAGAAGAAGTCCCGGAAGGCGATTACGTGGTTCCGCTTGGCAAGGCTGCGGTAAGACGCGAAGGGAAGGATGTAGCAATCATCACGTACGGGGCCATGGTCTGGACCGCGCTCGAGGCGGCGGAGTTACTCGATCAAGAAGGCATTTCCCTCGAAGTCGTTGACCTGCGCACGCTGCTGCCCTACGATGAAGAAGCGGTGTTGGGCAGCGTGCGAAAGTGCAATAAGGTTATCCTGCTCCACGAGGACACGCGGACGGGGGGCATGGCCGGCGAACTCGCCGCCTTGATTGCCGAGCGGGCGTTCGAGGACCTGGACGGGCCTATCGTGCGCATTACCGGGCCCGATACGCCGGTCCCTTTTTCGCCGCCCCTCGAGGAATACTTTCTGCCCAACGCCCGAAACGTGATCGAGGCAGCAAGGAAACTGGCGAAGTGGTAGTGTCCTAATTTGACTGGTAGCGCCGACCTTTAGAGCCTGCCCTGAGTAAAGCGAAGGGTCGGCAGATGCTGGCCTAAAGGCCAGCCCTAAGTCGAAACTAGGACACTGCCGGCGAAGTATTAAGATTGAGTCATTGAGGCAATTCTGTGGGGGTTGCAATGTCCACCAACGTGATCATGCCCCAGATGGGCGAGAGTGTCGCCGAGGGAACGATTACAAAATGGTTAAGGAAAGTCGGCGAACCGATCGGCAGGGACGAGCCTCTCTTTGAGATTTCGACCGACAAAGTGGATGCGGAAATACCCTCGCCGGCCGCCGGGATTCTCTCCCAAATCCTGGTGAAAGAAAACGAGACGGTGGCGGTGAACACAGTTGTGGCCGTGATCGATGGCGAAGGCGCCGCCAGCGGCGCACTGGCGAAAGAGGCGCAGGCTTCGGCGCCTCCGGCAACTCCTGAGCCTCCCGAACCCGCATCGCCCGCCGCCGCAGAAGGAGCTGAAATCGAGGCCGAAGGCGCGTCCACTGCGCCTGAATCGGAAGAAGTGCGTTCGTCGCCACTCGTCAGGCGCATCGCCCGGGAATACCAGGTTGACCTGACGCAGGTGCGCGGCACGGGTTCGGGCGGCAGAATCAGCAAGAAAGACATTCTGGATTACGTGGAACAACGCCAGTCTGCGGCCGCAAGCCGAACTGCTGCGGCCCAGCCTCCGTCCGTGCTGGCGCCCTCCATTTCCACGCCCGCCGCACCTCTTCCCTCGCCAACACCCGCGACGGTTCAACCTGCTCCCGCGCCCGCCGCTTTTGCCGGCCCGGCGCAAGTGGTTCAAATGACGCCAATGCGCCGCCAGATTGCCGAACACATGGTGGCAAGCAAGCGGACCTCAGCTCATGTCTACACGGTATTCGAAGTTGAAATGACCAAAGTAGTTGAGACAAGGGAGCGGCAACGGGATGAGTTTGAGCGGAGAAACGGCTTCAAGCTGACTTACACGCCCTTCTTCGTTCGCGCTGCGGTCGAAGCCATTAGAGACATTCCTGTGATTAATTCCTCTATTGACGGGACCAATATTATCTACAAGCGTGATGTCAATGTAGGGATTGCCGTGGCGCTTGAGGCGGGGCTGATTGTGCCCGTCATCAAGCGCGCGGATGAAAAGAACTTCCTGGGCATCGCGCGAGCCGTTCAGGACCTCGCGGAGCGCGCGCGAACCAAGCGTTTAAGCGTGGATGAGGTGCAGGGAGGGACTTTCACTATTACCAATCCCGGGAGTTTCGGTGGTTTGTTCGGTCTGCCGATTATCAACCAGCCTCAGGTGGCTATCCTGGGAGTAGGCGCCATCGAAAAACGCCCGGTGGTGCGCGACGATGCCATCGCCATCCGTTCCATGGCGTACCTCTCTCTTTCTTACGATCACCGCGTGGTCGACGGCGCGGTGGCCGAGAAATTCCTGGGACGGATTAAGCAGATCCTCGAGAATTGGAGCGAGCCTGTGCTGTAAAGGCAAGAGGCTGGCGCCCGATACGCTACATAATAAATGGAGATGCTCATTTCATGAGCTTTCCTTAGTGTGTTTGCGTCTTGGTGGCGAATGCTATCGGGCGGCAAACGGTGTGGGGACGAAGGTGAGGAGGAAGATCAAGGTCGCGACCAAGGCAAGGATTCTTCTGCCTTTGCCCAGCGGCTCGGAAGGAATCATGACCACGGGGTGACGCAGGCCGACGACCAGCAGAACGACGGCCCAAACCATCCAGCCGGCCCAGCAGAAAACTCCTAGCGGGACCAACGCCAGAAACAGGCCCCGGGAAATCATCCGGTGCTTGTCGCCCAGAACGGCATAGAGGATGTGGCCGCCGTCGAGTTGACCCACAGGTAACAGATTAAGCGCGGTGGCAAACAGTCCCACCCAGGCTGCGCAACCTACCGGCTGCAATGAAATGCTCAGGGGGTGCAAGCCGGGGCGCAGGACCTTCGCCAGGAATGTAATCGCAAGCGGGTTCCCCAAAGTAATCGTGTCGGGAAGACTTCTCGGAATCACGGGCTGACAATTCAGTGTGGCCGCGATCAGGGCTGGAATCGCCACCATAAATCCCGCCAGCGGCCCGGAAATCCCACGTCGAAGAGTGCTTTGCGGGTAGTGATGGGTGTCTTGATCCGAATAAACGCCCCCATGGTTCCGATCAAGGTCGGAGCGGGGATGAAGTAAGGGTAACTCGCGTCGATTCCGTAATAGCGGCAAGTGAAATAATGTCCCAATTCGTGCGCCAGCAGGATGCTGAGCAGCGTAAATGAAAACGGAATCCCTTGCGCCAGCGTCGCGGGGTTCTGGATAATGCCCGTAAAGAACGCCCGCGAGATGTCCCAGTCGAAAGCCGGAAAGTTGTGCTCGTAGTTCTGCGCGATGTGGGTGCCGACAATGAGCGTGGTCACGCACGTCAGCAGGAACAGCAGGGCATGGAACGGCAGCGAATTAAGCCACCGCTGACGAAGCGCCCGGAAGCGCCGCCGCGGCGGTTCGATGGGTGGCGCAAACAGGAGCGGAAGAGGCTCCCCAGGGCCAGGCCGGATATAGAATTCATCACCCATGGCACAGGATGCGAAAAGTCTATTTTCGCCTGATCGTCTGAGTCTGTAAATAGTTTAGGGAAGCGTTTGCAGTTCCTTGCCAGGTTTGAAGCGCACGGCCTTCCCAGGCGGAATACTCACTTCAGCGCCCGTCCTGGGGTTACGGCCGATTCCGGTCTTGCGGGGCCTGACGTTAAAGACACCAAAGCCACGCAGTTCGATGCGGTCGCTTCCGGCGAGGGCTTTCTTCATGGAGTCGAAAACGGTCTCGACCGCGATTTCCGCTTTGGTTTTGGTGATGCCAGTGCGATTTACCACATCGTTAATGATATCCAGCTTTATCAAACAAACCTCCTGAAAACGCTGGTCTTATCGTAAATTCTGGCGTCGTAATTGTCAAGAATTTTCTCCTGCACTATGATGAGGCGACGGTGTAACTGGCTCCAAGGGGCTTTGGGAGCACTAAATGAGCGATGACGTCGAGCGTTTCGACCGCTGGTCGAAGACCTACGAAAGCTGTTGGGGTCAACGTTTTTTCGATCGCGTGCATGAGCTGATGCTTGACCTTGTGATCGCCGCGGCTCCCGCCTTCACGCCCCCCGCGATTCTCGATGTAGGCTGCGGCACTGGCCGTTTGCTGCGCAAAGCAGCAGCCCATTGGCCCGCTGCCCGATTGATCGGAGTTGATCCTGCGCAAGGCATGGTTGACGTGGCGCATGGGCTTACTTCGGCCGTCAGATTCTGCCGCGCGCTGGCGGTGTCTCTGCCGCTTGACAATGCCAGCGTCGACCTGATGACGAACTCGATTTCCATACATCACTGGCGAAATGCCTCTTTGGGAGCGCTCGAAGTGGCTCGCGTCGTTCGCCCCGGCGGATTATTCTGCCTGGCGGACATCTCGATTCCTTGGTGGTTTTCGAAGCTCGTGCGCTCTAAGGCGAAAAGCCGCAAAGAGGCCCGGAAACTGCTTCTCGGCTCGGGGTTCGAGATCCAGCGTCAAGAGACAACCCTGGCGCGATTCGTCCACGTCTCGGTCGCTCGCAAGCCCGGGCAGGATTAGCGATGCTGGATTCGATTCAGAAGAACAATGTGAATCCAGGAGATTTATGAGGCATGGTCTACTGATCCTCACTCTCGGCCTCTTCGGTTTGCCGCTTTACGCAAGAGCTTGGCAGCAGCCCGATCTTTCCGCCGCCTCGCAACCTCCGGCAGCGGCGCAGGCCAATACCAGCGCCAGTCAGAAATCGGCGGGATCGACAGCGGCAGAAGCCCATTACGTCCTGGCGCCGGAGAAGCGCGCCAAGGCCATTGCTTTCTCGCGCGCCGAGTATCGATTGTATTTCACAGCCATCGCGCTAGCACTAGTCATTTACACGCTCCTTTGGTGGAGCGGGTTCTCGGTCGGCTTTCGGGAGTGGGTCAAACGCTTCTCCGCCCGCCGCGTGCTGCAGACGGCCATATTTGTGTCGATATTCCTGATCGTGGTGCGGGCTCTCGAGTTCCCTCTGGATTACTATTGGGGCTTCGTGCTCGAGCACCGCTACGACCTCTCGACCCAAGGCTTTGGCTCCTGGGTGGCGGACTGGGCGAAGGACCTCGGCCTCACGATTGTGGTCGCGATCTTACTTGCCTGGGTGTTCTACTGGCTGGTGCGGCGCAGCCCGCGGCGCTGGTGGCTTTATTTCTGGTTTGCTTCTATTCCCATCACGCTGGCTTTCATTCTCGTTGAGCCTTACGTTGTGGAGCCGCTCTTTTACCGATTCACGCCCCTTGAAAAAACACAGCCCGCATTGACCGACCGCATCGAGAAAATGCTGGGGCACGCCAGCCTTGCGATTCCGCGCTCGCGCATCTACGAAATGGATGCGAGCGCCAAAACCAGGATTGTGAACGCCTACGTCTCCGGCTGGGGCGCCAGCAAGCGGCTTGTTGTGTGGGACACCACGCTCCATAAACTCAACTCCGACCAGACGCTCCTGGTCGTCGGACACGAAGCCGGACACTACGCCCTCCACCACATCCCCAAGGAATTCGCGTTGGACGAGCTGATTTTTCTGGCGCTGTTCTACGTAGGATTCCTGGCCATTAACAAGGTCATCGCAATAAGCTGTCATTCCGAGCCCTTCGCTGTCATCCTGAGCGAAGCGAAGGATCTCGCTCTGGGTGCTCAGGGTAAACTCCGCGAGGAATCTCGCAGTGCCACGCGTTCTCAGAGCGAGATTCCCCGCTTCGCTCGGAAAGACACAATTGAGGGCGTGGGGGATCTCGCCTCGCTTCCGATCGTCTTCCTGGTACTGACAGCGATTGTGTTTCTAGCCTCTCCGGCCCTTAACGCAATCTCGCGCCACTTCGAACACCAGGCTGACCAATTCGGTTTAGAAGTGGCGTATGGCGTGGTGCCGGACCCCAACACCTCCGACGTTCAGTCCTTCCAGATTATGGCGGAAGAAGACTTGGAAGATCCCGACCCCAGTCCCTTCATCCGCTTCTGGTTGTATACCCACCCCTCGACCGAAGAACGCATCCGCTTCGCAGCCACTTACAAACCCTGGGCGGAAGGCAAACCGATGGAACTCTTGCGCAGGTAGGTTTCAGGATTCGGGATCCAGGACTCAGGAGCGGGATGCAGCTGCGCGGGACTGCCGGCACGACGCACAAACTGTCATTTTGATGGTTCTGCGCATAGTGTCCTAAATGTGGGTTGGTCACTGCCTGTGGTCTCTCAGCCCTGAAGGGGCGACCTAGCAAAGCCCAGGCCAACGGCCCATAGGCGCTAACCTAAGGCTTCCGCAGCCCGCGAGATTAGTCTGGCGGTCGTAGGCCCATAGGGCCGAAAGATTGTGGCCCACGGCGCAGCCGTGGGTGAGGCCTGCCCTTTTGATGAACCTTCGAGCCCCGCCAGGGGCGAAAGACGTTTCCATTTCTTTCGCCCCTCCCGGGGCTTGCTGCTTAACTCTGCTTCCTAGTCCCATGGCTGTCGCCATGGGCCACATTCTACCGCCCGTCGGCTGACGGGCTCTCGTGGTCTTCTATGTCCTAAGTTAGCGCTTATGGGCCGTTGGCCTGGGCTTTGCTAGGCCGCCCCTTCGGGGCTGTAAAATGCAGGCGAGGGCCAGCTTCGAGCTTAAGACACCAGGCGAACACACATTCGGGCCACCGCCGACTCTGCGATTTCCTTGCAGGCTCTCTCGCCCCTGTGTTAATTTCAAAAGGCTTGTGAACTGATTACGAACCGACCGACTGGGGCTGATGATGGAGATGATTCTGGGAGATTCCGCGCCGCGCATTGCGGCCACGGCATTTGTGGCCCCTAGCGCTGACGTTATCGGGGACGTGATAATTGGTGACAACTCGAGCGTCTGGTTTCAGGTGGTGCTGCGCGGTGACGTGGCGCCGATCCGCGTCGGCGCCAACACGAACATTCAGGACGGCACCATCGTGCACGGTTTCCCGAATCTGCCGGTGACCATCGGCGATTGGGTCACGGTGGGGCACCGCGCCGTGCTGCACGCCTGCACCGTCGAGAATCACTGCCTGATCGGCATTGGCGCCGTTGTGCTGAACAATGCCCGCATCGGGGA
>Ga0187852_1000549_pt1 | contig 40685 bp, 35 predicted proteins | sample June2016WEW_6_40_FD_134511 | JGI IMG/M metagenome (GOLD analysis project Ga0187852, IMG submission 134511) | Peatland microbial communities from SPRUCE experiment site at the Marcell Experimental Forest, Minnesota, USA - June2016WEW_6_40 | ecosystem: Environmental > Terrestrial > Soil > Wetlands...
GCCGCTTGGCCAAGGATCTTGAAGCCAAGACCAGAAAGGCGCTCGCGTTCCTCAAACTGGCGTCGATACGACTCATGATGCGAAAGCTATGCAATCCTTGCTAAACTTTTCGAATGGACTCTTGAATCACAAACGATTCACCGGACTCAACAACTTTCGGAACGGACACTCAGGCATTGATTTTTAGCACAAGCCACCGGCCAAGACGCTGGCAAGCTCAGCCGATATGTGGCTTTGGTCACGCAAAAGGAACACCTAAAGGACACCGCTCCCGGGAGGGGAAGTTTGGCTCGTTTCCCTTGCCAAAAACACGACGCCCTCGTCGAATGGCCCCGCTCGATCTCTTGATTAAGAGAACGGAATACCTTATTTGTGTCATACACATAAGATATGTTTTTCAATACCTTTCTGTGCTTAAGGGGTGAGGGATGAGACAGCTTTTTTTGGTTCCCTGCGCGGTGCTTGCTCTCTCGGTATCGGCCTACGCTCAGCAAACTCCGCCATCTCCGGCGCCGATCCCGCAACCGCCCGCGGGCGGCACGCCGCCGAAAATCCCCTTCGATATTCCTTATGGAACACCCATCACGCTTGATCGCGCCAAACAGCTTGTCTCGGCTGTGCAAGACGAGGCGACGAAGCGCGGTTGGAAGTTTAATATTAGCGTCGTTGATCCGAACGGCGATTTGATCGCCTTTGTCCGAATGGACGGCGCCATGCTGGCATCAATTACAATTTCACAGAATAAGGCTAGGACAGCGGCGCGCTGGCGCCGTGAAACCCGCGTCTTGTATAATTTGTACGAGGCCGGCCATAGCTATGTTGGCACGCTCGATCCTCAATTAGCCGCTTCACCCGGTGGATATCCTCTTATCGAAGACGGGAAGATCATCGGCGCGATTGGCTGCAGCGGCGGCACAGGTGACCAGGACGCTCTGGTCTGCAAAGTTGGCGCCGATCTGGTTAAATGACGTTGCACCCGGTTTGGCCGGGTTGTCTCCCCGCCCGCGGGACAGACGGGATGAGCGACCTAGCTCCGCCACTCCGTCAAACGCGGTCAACCATGGCCGGTTATGCTGTGGTAAACTTTCGCCGGCCAAGCGAGTGCATTGGGCAGAGCCTGCCCGACGCTTGTGGCCAGCTCTGACGCTGAAGCGCTATTCCACTTGGCCTGAATCGTGGGAGCTAGCGCAACGCCAACGCCGACAAGATAGATAATCACCATCAAACCAATCAGTACGCGCATAACGATTTGTCCCTTTTCCCGCCGAAGGCAAGACTTACGATAACGACTCCGTTTCCGCTGAATAGGGCCGGAAAATACCTAATCGACAATGTCGCCACTTCGGCGACGGCGGAAACCGAAGCCTTGGCATGGCCGACGGCGGCGATAAGTTTAGGAAAGCTCCGATCGCGAACCCGGCGGCACGCTAAAGGCCACCAATTCGAATGAAAGAAGCACTCGTAAACCTTCGCTGTTGTTCTTTTCGCCTATTTGAACGACAGGGACGAAATATCCGATCGGACCAATAAATGGCGGAGCGCCCGCTCATGATGGAATAGGCGCTTCCAAGAGATCGAGCTTGGGCGAGCCGTTTCCTGCTTTCCCAACTGGCGGCTACCAATGGCTGCGCCTCAGGCGGCGACGTCACTTCTCCGCCGTCATCAGACCGGCGGCTTTGAAATAAGCGCGGGCTCGGCCAATACGGCCAGCGGCGCCAAGGCGAGGGCGGAAGTCAGGATGGTCGTAGCGAAAAACATCTTGGACATTTTGTTTCCCATTGAGAATCGTTCCGCCCGGTGCCGCGGGGACGTTCATAGTTACGGTTCGAAACGCATTCGAGCCGCAATGATTCGAGAAATGGTTTTCTATGCTGCCGACTTCTTTCGTCCGTAAACTTTTCATTCCGGCTTTGAAGCTGGCTTTTCCGTGATGGCGTTCAGCACCGATTGCGTGTCGGCGGCCTGGCCCATCGTTTCAGCTTCGGGATCGAGACGGTTGCGAAGATTGGGATTGTCCCGACGAGATTCCTCCAGAAGCTGAATCACTTTCGCAATCTTTTGCTCGCTGAGGATTGCGAGCTCCAAGATCAGCATTTCCCTATGATGCGCGAGCTGGTCTTCGCGCTCCTGCGAGGCGAGGATCAAGATGACCATGTATAACGAGGTCAACGAGACTGCCGCTCCCAGCCATGCGAAAGGCGGAGGATCGATCATGTGACCGCCCTGCATGGCGGAGATTAGATTGAGGCCAATCCAGCCGGCGATGACAATGGTGATCGCGCCGATGAACCAAGGCCGGCTGAGAAGTTTGGCCATGCGGTCGACGACGCGCTGCAGCGGCGTTGCATTTTCTTGATGTTCGGCGCGAAGCTTCGCAATCGACGAGATCGTCTCATCGATGTGAAAGGAAAAAGCCGGTACGCCGCCATTGGTGTCAGTCAAAGCTGCTCCTTGACAATAAGAGATCGCCCGAAGGTTCGTCCATGTTTTGGGGGGCGCCTATCGCGCCGCGATCCATGTGGCGATCGCTGGCCAATGTTCCTCTAACGTAGGTTGGCCCATGAACAATCCAATATGGCCGCCGGGCACAGTTTTTCGCGCAATGCGATCCTTCGGCGTCCCGATATATTTTGCGGCGTCGAACATCTGTTCCGCCGTAGTGATGCCGGCGCCGGCGCCAACACCGGAAACTGGTGGCAAGGCAAGCATGTCTTGATATCGTCCCATGCAGTGAAGGAAATCTTCTGGGTGGATCGTCAAATGGGCCTTGATGCCAGCCGCGAACAAGTCAAGGCCAGTCCGTCACGCCCCCCCTTGGGGACTTCGATCAAGACTATGAAAATGATCTTCACGATCATTATGACTGGCCCAGCCATCGCTGACAGCGATGACCGGCTTCAGTGTATGCCGCCAACGAGCCAGATCACGACGAGCACGACCAGAAGCGTGCCGAGGACGCCACCAAGTCCAGCGCTGCCGTAACGGCTGTGAGCGTAATACCCGCCGCCGCCGCCGAACAAAAAGATCAAGATGATGATAAGAAGGATCGAGCTCACTTGGTGGCCTCCTGGTGATTCTGGACGGCTGCTGAATCGCTGCCACTTGCGTCCAGATCGATGCTTGCCAGTGGTCTCGGATAACCACGAGACGCATCCTAGAACATCACATTGTCAAAAGTTTAGCGGATGGCGTTGCGGCGCGGTAGCGTCGGAAATCACCTATGCGAGATCGGATTCCAGTTGGCAGCGCAATCAAAGAAACTGCGGGCCATCAGTGTCAAGGTTTGATGTGACTTTCTCGAAGAACCAGAAACACCATGTAAATGTTTCATAAAAGTGCCCTGGCGCTGTGGGTGCCAAGCGTGCAGGTGTTCGGCGAGGTGGGGCGGATCGCCGATGAATGGATCATTGAAGCACAGTTCGAAATCGCCCAGAGCCGCAATCTTCAAGCGGAAATGGCGAGCGGCTGCCTCGGTCATGGCGCTAGCGTCAATGATACCACTCAAGTCGGCGACGCGGTCCACGAAGCATATTACCGCTTCATTCGCGACCACCGCTACGGCGTCATGCGGACGAGGATCGCGGGTCTCGTACACTCCAACTTTATACAGACCTACGCCATAGGTCTTCATAGCGCTTCTTCGAGTTCCAAGCCTCGCGGAGGGTTCCGCATGAACACGCAGGTCTCGTTCTCGAACACGCCGCATTCGTCGCCATGCGGACGAACCGAGATTGAGTCGATGGCCTCATCCATGCTGGCAAAAGACAATCCGGTGGGATATCCCTTGACCCTAATTGAAAACGCCGCAGGACACGTCCGGCTGTCCTTTTGTCTCGGCCGTGTCCAGACATATTGCCGCTCGATTGCGTCGTAGATCTCGAAACTCAAACCATCGACGCCCTTCGCCGGGATTGACCCCACCGCGTCATGCAAGGTCGGGAACAGTGCTCGATCGGCGAAACCATTCACCAGAACGCGAAATCGCGATGGCGTGGAAAATGTCATTTCCGAGGTGAATATTGTCATGCTTGTCCCCGAATAAGAATCTGCGGCAGGCTGCGATGCGCCGATGCGCTCAGCGCGGGCCGGAATTTTAACGCGGCATAATCGCCAAGCGTAATCTGGAGGACGACCGCGGCCTCGAGCATCCATGGAACGGCACCCAGAATTTTTCAAGTGCCCTTCGCAACGGATGCATCGGGGTGCCAGGCATGCCAAGGATCGCCAAAAGGCGGCGGGCCTCTTCGCTCGTCGAGCCATTGCGAGAGCGAAATTCAACGCGGTCCTGGCGTTTCTCAGGCGAACCGCTTTCGGCGGACTGCTCCAGACGCATGGTGTCCAACTCGCTATCCTTTCATGCCGGAAGGGCCGCTTTCGGAAATGCGGCCCCCACGATTCCGGTTAGGGCCGGCCCTTACTCGATCACATCGACGATGCGATGGCTGCTCGGATCGACCAGAACCGTCCGATTGTTGACGACCGCGTAGCGGTAGCCGCGCACGCCAAATTCGGAGGGCACGTCGTAGTAGGTTACGCCGCCATCGGGCAGGATCGCGCCGACAGCGACCGCATGGTCGTAGGAATAGGAATCGCGGTGTTCACGAATGACATATTCTCTGAAACGCGGGCGTTGATCGACGCCAAGCAGCCCGGCTACGCCGCCGCTAACTGCGCCGACAACGCCGCCGACGACTGCGCCAACCGGGCCAGCGGCGTGTTCGCCCTCATGTGCGCCTTCATCGGCGCCGCGCACGACCCCCTGGGCGCCGGCCGCGATCGGCAAAGCTAGAAATAAGGCGGCTGCGGCGACCGTAGTTTTAATATTCATGTTGTGCTCCAAAATGCTGTTTGTATTCACGCGCGCCGGTCCAGATCTGGCGGTTGGCGCATTGAATGATCGGGGGCCGCGGTCAGTGAGCTCCGGCAGGCGCCGGGGCGTGGCGCGCGGCCATTATGACATCGATGGATCGTAGCGAGCCGTTGTGCAGGCGGGCGGTGTCCCCGACCCATTCGGCGATGTCGCCGAGCGTCGAGCCGGCGGGCAGTCCCATCGCAATAGACGTATTCGCGAAGACAACTCGCAAGCGTGGTTCGCCCGCTCGCGCCGTATGATGTAATTGCATGTCGCTCTCCATCGCTTGCTTTTTGGCTTGCTGCCTGATCGATGACGCTCGTCCAGGAACACCAGCCTTTGCATTCATTTCACCTCTGCGCGAACCTTGGTCCACATCGCCGCCAGCTCGTCGGACGCAGTCCTGAACGAGGCTTTCGCGCTCTCCCAATCGGCCGCGCGGGCAGTCTCCAGCTTGGCTGACGCATCCTTGGCCTTGGTCCAGGCCTTGTTCAAATCGTCCGACGCGGTCTTTAGCGCCTCTTTGGAGCCAGCCTTCGCGTTCTCCCCGAATCGATCCAGCTTGACGCGCCATTCCTGCAACTCGGCTCGCGCCTTTTGCGCAAAAGCATCGCGGTCGGCCGTGGAAGGGCCGGCCTCGGCCATTTTGACCTGAGCAACAGGGTGAGGCGCGGAGGGCGCCAAATTCGCGGTGGCAGGCAATGCGCCTATCAAAACGAACGGCGCGATGACGACGGCGCGGATGAGAATGTTCATGACGAATTTCCTTGCGTTGGGAATCGATCGCATCGTGTGTTTCAATATCGCGTCATTCAGCCGTTGGCGGCGACACGCTGCTCCGCAGGCTTGGTCATTTCGACCCCAGGATGCACATCGAGCCGCGTGGGATTGATCGAACGAAGGATGTCTTTTGCGCGCGTGATTTCGTCCGGCGTCCCGCGCGCCATGACAAGAAAGCTGTCGGCCTTTACATCGGTTTCGTATTGCAGGACACTATCCTTGGGGATCCCGATGCTGTAGAGCGCGGCGCCGATCGCGCTGAGCCCGCCGACCAGCACCGCGTTTTCGATTCCGGCAATCAGAATGGTTGCGAGATAGCCAAGCACGACGACATGCCCGACAAGGGGGATGGTCAGGAACAATCCGCCGAAGAACAGGCCCCAAAAGCCCCCCCAGAACGCGCCGCGCGAACCCCAAAATTTCACCCGATCGCCGGCGTTGTAAAATCCGACGACCTTCTCATCGGTATGATATCCCTTGCCGACAAGGCTGAGATCCTTGATCTCGAAGCCGCTTGCCGCGAGTTTTTTCACTGCCAGTTCCGCTGTCTGATGTTCGGCGAAGATAGCGACGATGGTGTCAGATTTCAGCATGTCACGCCCTTTGATAAAAATTTGCCGCGCCTCACGAGACTGGGCGCTTGCAACTGTGATTGAAATAACAGGGTCTCGGTCTCGCCGATGAATCGAAAGGTAGCCTTGGCGCCCGGACGCGGACAGGATCGGAAACTACTCACCTCTGCGATGCCATTGCGGATCAGCGCGGCGGGGCTGGCATTACGGCCGCGAACATCCGGAGTGCGAGGCGTGAGTATTTTCCAAACCTTCCGCCACTGCCGCGCCGCCGCAATCTATTGGGAACAACGACCGCCTGCACCGCCGGTCGAACCAGCCGGCGCCGCTTCATTCACCCAGGCGGCGATTTACCTGGCCGCCTTCGGCGGCGCGTCCAGAAATCAGGTGCGCGCCGGACTGGAACTGGCGCGGGCTTGCCGTTTTAACCAAGCGGCTCGTGGAACTCCATGGCGGGCTCATGATGATCGAGAGCTTGCCTGGCCGTTGAGGCCCGGCCAAGGTTCCTTTCCGTTGTGGGATCCTATTTCGTGAGCTGCGCGCGGATAGCGAGTAACTCCGCCCGGCGCGCGGCGCTCGTCTCGGGATAGGACATTTTAAGGTCCTCGAATGTATCGAGGATAATCTGAGACACGATCAGCCGGGCAGTCTCTTTGTCGTCGGCGGGAACCACGTACCAGGGCGACTCGGCGGTGCTCGTCGCGCTGAGGCATTGTTCGTAGGCCTTCATGTAGTGTTTCCAGAATTTCCGCTCTTCAATGTCCGCAAGGCTGAACTTCCAATTCTTCTCCGGCTCGTCGATGCGCTGCAAAAACCGCTTCCGTTGCTCCTCCTCCGAGAGGTGGAGATAGAATTTGACGATGCGGGTACCGTTCTTGTGGAGGTGCTTCTCCAAATCCTTGATCGAACGATAACGGTCATGCCAGAGCGACTGATCATCGTGATCCGCGCCGGGGACCCCCTCGGTTTCGAGAATCTCCGGATGCACCCGGACGATGAGGACTTCCTCGTAATAGGACCGGTTGAAGATGCCGATCCGTCCGCGTTCCGGCAGGTCGCGCGTCGTGCGCCACAGAAAGTCGTGTTCCAATTCGGCGGCGCTAGGATGTTTGAAGCTGAAAACCTGGCAGCCCTGGGGGTTGACCCCGGACATCACGTGCCTGATGGCGCCATCTTTTCCCGCCGCATCCATGGCCTGAAAAATCAGCAGGACGGCATAGCGATTGGTCGCATAGAGCAGCTGCTGTTGCAAACTCAGTTGCACAACGTGTTCTTCCAGAAGCTTTTTGTATTGCTCCTTGGATTCGTACACGGCATCGACTTTAACCGGCCACTTTTTCAGGTCGACCTCGTCGCCCTCTCGCACCTGAAAATCCTTTGAATTGACCTTCATCGCTATCCTTTCGATTCCAGAGCGTGGTTACATTAGATTGAGCGGCAATCACGCTTAGAGTCTTTGTCTCGACGCATGATCTTATTTGAAAAGTCTACAACTTTCCGGGATCATGCTCTAGGCGATCCTAAGACGGCGAAATAGCGGAACCTTCACCAAATCCAAAATGACGGCGAAGGCGATAGCCGCGGCAAGCGTGCCGGCCACGATCCAGGCCGGCAAAGGCGTCATCGCAATTCCACCGATGGCTAAAATCGAAGCAATCGTAATATCGGCGATGGACGAAAAAACGAGCCACAAGCTTGGGCGAGAGGACCACAGATGACGCCGCTCACGATTGGTATAGGTCGTCGCTTGGTTGCCAAACACGATGACGACAAAAGCAAACGTCCTTAAGGCGTCAATGCCGAGGCCCATCCCGTAGGCGCCGAAAGCAAGGATGGATGTGCAAAAGACCAGCTCGCCAATTCCCATGCTGACGCCCGCGATCGTCAAATTGCCGATCTGCCACGCATTCGGCATCGGCGACGGCCGGACATTGTCTGTCGTCAACGCCATGCCGAGAAAGTCGCCGGTGATCATGATGAGGACCATGAGCAAAGGCGTCAGGATCGCATGCCCCGTCATGATCAAGCCAACTGCCAGGAAGAGGACTTGCACGGTCTTCTTGGTGATGGAGTTCAGCGCGTAACTTAGGATGCGTTGGAAGGTCACGCGACCTTCCTTGACGGCGGCGACGATGCCGGCGAGGCCGGGCTCGGTCAGCACCATGCCAGCGGCCGACTTGGCGACATCGGTCGCCGTCGAGACCGCGATACCGATCTGCGCCTGGCGCAGTGCAGGGGCGTCATTAGCCCCGTCGCCGCACATCCCGGTTGTATGACCGCTCGTCTGGAACGCCTTGACGAGCTTGTACTTATCCTCAGGCAGGACACCGGCGAAGACCGCGTACTCCTCGGGACGGACAACATCGGGGATTGGCCCCGGCGGACAGATGGCGCCCTCGAGCCCCACTGCCTTGGCGACGATGGCCGCGGTCGCCGGCGCGTCGCCCGTGACCATCACGGTGCGCACACCTAACCCATGCAGTTCGGAGACGAGCGCCGCCGAGTCCGCGCGAGGCGGATCACTGAGCGCGATGAGCCCTGCCAGCCTCATTGCCGCGGCCGGTCCGGCGGCGACAGCCAGCACTCTGAAACCCTTTTCCTCGAGCTGCTTCGCCGCCGCGTTCGCGGCTACCGATGATGGCGCTAAAGCGATGACCGCGCCAAAAGCCCCTTTTACAATACGTTGCGTCCCACCGCCCGGGTCCGTCGCCGTCGCCTCGGACATTTTATTCGCCGGATCGAAGGGGGTGAACGTGACCACGCTTGGGGCGCCGGAGAGAGCCTTGTTCGTCGCGGCTGCCGCGCGAATGGCTCCATCGACCGGGTCCTGCCCGCCATCCGAACTGGCTAGCGCGGCTAGCCCCAGAACATGCGCCTCGTCGAAACCAGGCATGGGATGAACCGACGTCACCGTGAGCTCATTGCGTGTCAACGTGCCTGTCTTGTCGGCGCACAAGACATCCATTGTTGCCACTTCATCCACTGCGGAAAGCCGGGTCGGAAGGACACCCAGCTTAGCCAATGCCCGCGCGCCAAGAGCCGACGCGAGAGTGAAGGTGGCCGGCAGCGCGACCGGTATCGATGCGAGGACAGCCGTCAGGACGAGGGGGATGATTTCGGCGAACGGCATCCTGAGAAAGACGGCATAGGCCACGAGACCCGCGATGACGACGCCGTTGAACGCGGCGAGATTGCGCACCACGTGCAGAACCGCCTTCTGCTGAGTACTTACAACATGGGCATTGCGCACAAGCTCCGCGGTGCGGCCGAACTTGGTGCGTGCGCCGGTCGCGGTGACTTCCGCCACTGCCTCGCCTCGCCGGACCAGGGCCCCTGCATAGGTCTGCACACCCGCGCCGGCTTCGATGGGGATCGATTCGCCGGTGAGCATGGACTGGTCGAGCAGGACTTCTCCTTCGGTGATGTGCACATCCGCGGCAACCACACTACCTAGGGAAAGTTTCACCACGTCGCCCGGCACTAGCTCAGCGGCGGGGACGGTTTTCCATGCGCCGTCGCGGCGGACCGAAGCGTTCAGCGCGAGCCGTGACCTCAGCGCGGCAAGGGTCGCCTGGGCACGGCTCTCTTGGAACAGCCCGAGTGCGGCATTGAACACCAGGAGCCCCGCGATAATCGCTGCCTCGATATATTTACCGAGTCCCAACTGAAGCACGATCGCGGCCTCGAGCATCCACGGAACCGGCGCCCAGAATTTTTCAACCGCCATGCGCAACGGATGCACGCTCGTATCCGGCACCGCGTTTGGGCCGAACTTCTCCAACCGGCCGTGGGCCTCGCCGCTCGTCAGGCCGTTCAGCGAACCAACATCGGCGGTACTTGCCGATTTCGGCGGTGAAGTACTTTCGGCGGATAGCTTCATGGCCATGGTGCTCATCTCCAGTCCTCTTTGGACACGTGCTGCGTGCCGTTCCGCGCCGTCAGACAGTACGTGTTCCTGCCGGCTGCCGAAATGCCGCCAGCCGGCATGCCGCCATTAGCCCACGACGTGATAGCCGCCGTCGACGTAGGCGATATTTCCAGTAATCGCCTTGGCGGCGTCGCTAACCAGGAAAGCGGCGTAGGCGCCAACGTCATCGAGCGTCACCAATCTGTGCTCGGGTGCCTCACGGACCGCGCGCTCCAGAAGCTCGTCGAAATGCTCAATTCCGGAAGCCGCGCGGGTTTTCACCGGACCCGGCGACAATGCGTTGACACGGATCCCCGCCGGCCCGAGTTCCACGGCCATATAGCGAACCACGGCTTCTAGCGCTGCCTTCACCGCACCCATGACGTTGTAATGTGCGATCGCTTTTTCAGCGCCATAATAACTCATGGCAAGCAAGCAGCCGCCCGTTGTCATCAGCGGTTCGCTAAGCTTCGCCATCCGCAGGAAGGATTGAACGGAGACCTCCATGGCGAGGGAAAATCCCTCGGCCGAGCAATCCGTGACCCGTCCTTGCAAATCTTCCTTGCGAGCATAAGCGATTGAGTGCTGCGCGAAGTCGAGACGGCCCCAGTGCTTGGCGATGCGCTCATAAACCGCCTCGAGTTGGCCAGGCACGGTGACATCGCACGGCATGAAGATCGCGCTCTGCAGCGCTTCCGCCAGCGGACGCACATAGGGCTCCGCCTTGGCGTTGATATAGGTAATCGCCAGTTCGGCGCCCGCCGCGCGGAAATGCCGGGCGCAACCATGGGCAAGGCTATGCTCATTGGCGATGCCGATAATAAGGCCTTTTTTGCCGCTCAGCATGGTCATGACATTCTCCTGAATTGGAACGGCTTCGGCCTAGTGCATTCTCTTTTCCGACCTTGATGAAATCGACGCCTTCTCCGGCGAGCCAAACCCGTCTCAGTGCAACACAGCATCCGGCTTTGCGGCCGCACTGGCGCCGGGACGGCGCCCGGAGGCCGGAGGCGTCACTAGCTGTTCAACCGGAATGGCCAGAACCTCCGATAACCGGGCCAGGCGCTCACCTTCCTCCGCTGTGAGCCTGTCGCCCGCGCTGGCGATCGCGCGCACCTGCTTCAGCAATTTCTTCCGTGCGTCCGCCTCCGGCACAAGGGACGGAAGCACCGTTACCGCGCGCTCGGGCTCTAACTGGAGTATGAAGAACTGGTTCCGCACCAGAACCTTGAATTCGGCGAGCGACAGCCCCATGACTTGTTGACGCGCGACATTCAACGCGAGGGCGCAGCGCTGGTCGAGCATCCGGCCGGCAGCGACGACGTACAACACCGCACGTGTCAGGGCCTCGTCGAACCCTCCTGTCCCCAGCATCGCAGCGTACGCGGCCGTCTGGGCCTGCCGTGCCGCCAGCTTTTCGGACGACGTGCCGAGGACCGGGCGAACGACGCTATCCGCATCGATGCCGAGGAATGCCTGGACGAACGGCGAGCTATAGAACCCGAAGAAGATCTTCTCTCCCCATTTGTCGCGCGCATCGCGGTACGCGTCCAGGGCCGTCGTGATCTCGCCGGAAATCTGCGTCTGCAGCGTGAGGAACGGATTATCCGCCGCCACCGGCTTACGCGCCGCTGCCGCCCCGGCCGCCAACTTCTGTATGCCCTTCATCCAGGGATTTCTGTCCGCGAACATGGTGTAGCTGAGTCTGAGCGGATTCAGGGCTCGCGCGAGATCCGCCGCCGGCTGGTTGGCGAGCGCACGCACCAAAGGCTGCATGAAGGTGCGATAAAGCGAGAGGTTCACTTCGGAGAGTCGAGCCACGGTGGCGAAGGCGCGGTCGTCCTCGGGGCGATTGCGCCCGAGTGCGCGAATGTCATCGAGCGAGCGAGCTTCGAAGCGGGCAATCCAGTCGCCGGTGATGAAGCCCGCCGCAGGCACATTGGCTGGCCGCGGCGAAATAACCATTTCATAGAGACCGGGAGCGAGACAATCGATGACGTCGATCAGCTGCACGAACTCCTCGTCCTCCTTCGCACCCACCTTGGCGGAGACGAAGATGGCGAGATGTCCAATTTCCTGGCTCACGCAATACACGATCGTTTGCCCCGTGGCGCGGATATCATCGGCGTCCCGATACAGATCGAGGATCCAGCCGAGCGTCTGCGGTGGCGGACTGATATTGTCGACCATCGAGGTGAACACGATGACCGGCGACGTGATGCTGCGAAGATCGTCCCATTGCGCGACTGGAGCTCATTGCGGGTCAACTTGTCGCCAATGAACAGGTTATCCACCAAGAACTGCAGTTCGCCGCCGTTCATCTGGATGAAGTCTCCCCACCATTTTTCGAACTTGAGATAGCGCGCCGCGTCCGTGTCGATGTGCGTGTAGACCTCGTATTGTTTACCCCACAACCAATTTGCCGGGTTCAGAATGCCGAAGTTCAGGATCAATCCCGTCCCGTCGATTTTTCCGTTGCCGAGATCGCTAGTCAATGCGGTAAGCCAGCTGCCGCCGAGGAGGCCACCGGCATAACGCATCGGGTTTTTTCCGTGCACGCCCTGCCAGAACGACATCGGCGAGCCCGCGACCAAGCAAGGCCCGAACAGGTCCGGTCTCAATATGGCCACCATAAGGGTCTGATAACCCGCCTGGCAGTTGCCGATGGCAAAGAGACGCGGCGCTTCTGGATGGAGTTCGGCCACGCGCTCGAAGAAACTCACCTGCCCTTCGACAACATCCAGGAACTGCTGGCCGGGGACAGGCGTCGCCCCAAAGCCGATGAAATAGACCGGATGGCCCGCATTGAGGGCATCGCCGATCTCGCTCTCCGCCTTGAAACCACCGACGCCCGGCCCCTGGCCGGCCCGCGGGTCAATCACCACGACAGGGCGCTTGCGCGGATCGATTACAATCCCTGCTGGCGGGACAATGCGCGAAAGCGTGTAGTTCATTGGCCGGGGCAGCGACCGGCCGTCCATCAGCGCCTCATGGCCGAAGCCCAACACCGTTGCCATCGGCCGCGATGTGATCTCGATTTCTTCGTTGCCACGTTGGCGCAGCAAATCCAGAAAGAGAACGCTGCGCTGGAATGCATCGATCGCGTATTCGGGCCAGGCCGTCATGACGCTCTTCGGCGAGAGTGCTACGTGATCCGGAAACGCTGACGAAGGATCCCCTGAATCCGGAATTTCCAATACCGGATTCGATACCAATTGAACTGACACCATCTCAATCTCCTAAGGGAGGTTCGTCTGCTTCGGCATGAGACGGCGTCCTTCGCGTCCCGCTCGACAAACCAAACACGAAGGCCGGGTGCGGCCATGAGATTGGCCGTACGCGCGTATCGGCTAGCGACGGGACTCTATCCGGAGGTCACTCCTCCGGACAGGCTCGGAAACTACTCAGCGTCTTCTCTGCAGGAAGACGTTCCCGGCACGAGTCGCGAGCGAACAAGATGCGCGGATTGCGGTCTCAAGAAAAATCATTGAACGGCAGGACCGCCGATGACAACTCAGTACCGGCAATGACGATGGCCGTAACTGTTGTAATAGCATCGGTGATGGTAGCCCGGCCGGATCCCAAGAGCGCCATTCACGGTCCCAACGCCCGCGCCAATCGCGCCGCCGACGACCGCGCCGACCGGCCCGGCATCGCGTTCACCTTCATGCGCCCCTTCCCTCGCTCCGTTGACGAGGCCCTGAGCTTGCGCGCCGAGCGGCAGACAAGCGATGGCAAAAAGACTGCCGGCGAGAACGAAGTTTAATTTCATCCAAATGTCTCCTCAGGAAAGCAGTCATCAATATATGACGCGCCAGACGCGCCCGGCAAGTGCCATCAAGACAATTATTTTCCAGAATTTTTGTTTACGAAACTTGGTGTTTATCAATTACAACCACGCGCGTTAGGTAGGTGCTCAGGTAAAACGGGCCATCTGCGGAACAAATTTGCCAAATTGGCATGGACATATCGAAATACTTCTTTCGGATTCACGGGGAAACGCCGGCGCGAAAGAAGTTTCTCGCAATAAGCCGCAACACAAGGAGATAATGACGTTTTTCGAGAAGTTCGCGCTGGTCCGTCCCCTGAAAAGGGGGCTTCCCTGAAATATGTTCTTTTTACCAAGATGCATCGCCGCTAGCAGCCCCCAGTGGGACGATGTCCGAACATGAGTATTTTCCGAGTCTAACATCGCAAGATAGATCCCGGATAACGTAACTGGAATCTGGAAACCCCGGTGTTTCTGGCTTCGCGGCCCAGTCCAGTTACGCTGGCCGTACGAGGCCAAGCGCTTCGAGCTGGCAATGAACTAACAAAGACCCCGGACCACCCGATGAGGGCTGGCCACCGGGGCCGTGACGAGACCTGTGAGAGAAAGAAGTTGCCATGCGCAAAACCGGTATTCGCATCGTCGCCATAGCGACCACGCTCGTCATCGCGCTCGCGGCACCCGCGGATGCAAAAAAGCAAAGCGGTGGCGGCCGTCATGGTGGTTATGGTGGCGGCCACCACGCCGCCGCGCATCGCGTCAGCGCGAGACCGGCGGTCTCCCATCCGGCTACGCGGGCGGTCACTCATGTCACGCCATCTTCAGCCGTCACGCGCACTACCGGCAATGCGGCTGTTACCACCGGCGGGAAAGTCACGGCCAACGCGAAGCTTCATGCGAATGTTGGGGCCAACACCGTGCGGAAATCGTTGAACTCCCGCTCCTTCACCCACTCCTTGCAGAATACCAAGGCATTTCACGACCCACACACCCGTGCCTCCATCACCGCCCGCGCCGCGATGGCGGGATCGCGCCATGGACGGGGCGGCGGAAACGGCTGGTGGCAACACGGTAACGGCGGATATGGATGGGTCGGCCCGCTGTTCTGGCCGTTCGCCTATTATGACATGTACGACTACGCGTTTTGGGGCGATGGCTACGACGACTCGTTCTGGGGCTATGGCTACGACGACCTCTACGCCGGCTTGTTTTCGCCCTACAGCTACGACGACCTGACCGGCTACCTGCCGCAATCCGCCGTCGCCAGCCCCGCCGTGACCGGGCAAGCGCCGCCTGCTTCCGCGACGCCGAGCCAGCTGACGGTCATGTGCGGCAGCGACAACCGCGACATCGCCGGCCTCGCCATCGATCAGTTCCAACAGGCGATCCAACCGAACGATGCGCAACGCGCCGCGCTCGACGATCTCGCCACCGCCTCGCTCAAGGCGGCCCAGGACATCAAGGCCGCCTGCCCCGCCGATATTGCGCTGACCGCGCCGGCCCGGCTCGCCGCCATGCAAACGCGCATCGAAGCGATGATCGCGGCGATCGCGTCGATCCAGCCGCCGTTGGAAAAATTCTACGCTCTCCTGAGCGACGATCAGAAGGCGAAGCTGACCGCGCTCGGCGAGGATAAGCGCAAGAGCCAAGCGGCGAAGACCGGCGGCTCGCTTGCCACGACCTGCGGTGCCGCGCAATCGCCCGCGACCGGTTGGCCCACCGATGAGATCGAGCAGACGGTGCACCCAACCGACGCGCAACGCGCGAGTCTCACCGCGCTCGAGGCCGCCACCGCCAAGGCGGCGGACATGCTCAAGGCCTCGTGCCCGGCGGGTAATCCGCTCACGCCGCCGGCGCGGCTCGCGGCGGCCGGCCAACGTCTTGACACCTTGCTGCAAGCGGTCAAGACGGTCCATTCGGCGCTCGGCGACTTCTACGGATCGCTGAACGACGAGCAGAAGGCGAAGTTCGACGCGATCGGTCCGCAGCTGACGAGCGAGCCCAATCAACCAACCGCCGCGCAAGCTCCTGTCCGCAGATACAGGCATGGTGGCGTGGGGCACGCCTTCCGGCGGTTCATCCGATCCTTCTGAAAAGCGGCGGGCGCGGCCTTTTGACTCGCCCGCTGTCGGTCCCTCAACTGGACGTGCATGAGATGAAGAAAGCGGCCTGACCATCGGGCCATACCGGTTGCAAATTTCCGGACAGGCGTCTTCAGGCTTTTGGAAGCCTGAAGACGGAAGCTGCGGCGGCTCGCCCAAACAGCCGATCAACCTAAAGGAACGTGCCATGGCAGGTCAAAGTCTTCTCGTTATCATCGTCGTCGGCATAATCGCGGGTTGGCTAGCCGGAGAATTAGTTGCCGGTGGCGGCTTTGGCCTTATCGGCGATTTGGTCATCGGTGTCATCGGCGCCTTTATCGGCGGCTGGGTGCTGCCACGTGCCGGCCTCCACCTTGGAGTGGGCATCGTCGCGTCGATCATCGACGCCACGATCGGCGCGGTGCTTCTTCTTCTGGCGATCCGAATTATCCGGGGTGGTAACCGGTGGGGCCGTCGCTGGTAAGTTCGTAGTCCCAAGCGTGCGTTTCTCGCTTAGGAGCTCCGGTCACTTGTGCATAGGACCTTGAAATACTGTTTGCCCGGCTCGGGAGCGGCCGGCACTCGAGCAAGAGCCGTTTGGCTCTCATGGACGCCTTGAAATAGCGTTCGCGCCGGCAGCCCATGAGGAACGGCAAGGGCATTGCCTGGCATGCACGAGGCGAACGGCTTTTACGAAAGCTTCAACTCCAAGATTCGAGATGAACTCCTCAACGGAGAGATTTTCCACATGCTCAAAGAAGCCCAAGTCCTCATCGAAAGACCGCGGCGCCATGACAACACCAACCATGACAACACCATCGGCCGCACTTGTCGCTCGATTACAGGCCTCCGGCTCCAGAACCCTTGGTGTGGCCGGCTGAGATCATCGGGCATAGGTAGTTTCCGATGCTACCGCGCTCGCATTTCTTTCGCTAACCTCCTTATCGTGATTAAGGAGAATAAAGATATGCTTCGCAAAACAACTGTCGCCCTCAGCGTTGCCCTACTAGTGAGCGGTGCTTTCGGTGCGAGTGACGCTTTCGCAGGTGGAAGCCACGGAAGTCATAGAAGTCATGGAAGCCACAGAGGCCATGTAGGCCACGGGTATGGTGGCCGCGGCGGATACGGTGGCGGATACGGTGGCGGATACGGTGTCTACTATGGTCCGGGTTACGGGTTCGGCGACTGTGTTCCGGTGCCATTTCCCATCGTTGGTTGCTGGTAAACCAGAGGCGTGAAGGCCAGGAAACCTGAAGACCGGTCCCGCGTTCGTTGCAGCCCAAGCAATCGATCAAGATTAACGACGATTGCTCTTGCACGCCGTAATTCTACAAAGTTCGCACGCCGCGATTCTACAAAAGCGTGAACTATACTGCGCCATAGCCCACCTCGCCCGCTTAGGGGCGTGGTGAAGTATCAATTAGAGGAAGACATGATGAACAAGGTTTGGAGGTCGCCCATGAGGTTGAAGACGTTGTTTGCCGGAACGGCTGCCTTGATGCTTGCCGGTTCGTGCCTCGCTCATGCGCAACAGCAACCCGCAGGTGACGCCGTTTCAGCTCCCGCCAACGCCAAACGGGCGCCGATGGAAGACCGGGCCGCATTTGTGGATGCGCGCATCGCGGAGCATAAAGCCGTTTTGAAACTGACCGCCGATCAGGAAAAGAACTGGCCGGCTTACGAAACTGCCTTGCGCAATCTTGCAAAGCTACGCGTCGAGCGGTACCAGGAACAAAAATCGCCGAACCCTGTCGAGCACTTGCGCCAACGCGCCGAGGATCTGTCCAGCGCCAGTGCGGCGTTGAAGCAGCTGGCGGACGCGGAGGAGCCGCTGTTCAATAGTCTCGATGACGCGCAAAAACGCCGGTTTACCACGTTCGGCCGCCGTGCCCATGAACGGCATGAGAGGTAAGGGGCTGACACCGGTGCGGCTACCATTCGCAGCCGCCTCCAGAACGTAGCCGTCTGTCAACAACGTGCTCGCCAAGGGCCTGCCATCAGTCATGGTGGCCGGAGAGATCCGCCTGTCAGCGGGGCTCATGGCGGCCACGGCTCTTTTCGTGAAACATGATGGCTCTTGGTGGCTGGACTCGATTGGACCTCAAAACCTCGATGTCCTGGCCAGCAGGAAGCTCGGCCGCTCCTTGATGCCGTGAAAGCAGCACTCGGCATCAAGTGAGTGGTTTCCATTTTCTCCTTCGGAGAGTCGATCTTGGGTAATAGAGCCGAAGGTTGCTCACTATTTTTCGATGCTTGATACCAAATTCTTGAAAAGCCGGCTCATCCGCCCATTTCCCAAAGTCGCGCCGATCTGATCCGGTCGTGTTAAACGCAAGTCCGCATGCGGCACCGGCATTGTTTCCCGGCGAGGTCGATGGTCCGGTGCTTTACGCCTTGGCCATGGCGGAGAAGACCGCGAGCGTGACCAGACGAAAATTTTTCTCGCTACCAATCAGAAGCTTGAATTGTGCTCCCGCGCCGGCGATGGGGCAGGCATGTCGGGCTCCGGCAATGCCCATTCCTCATCCGCCAGCCGTGTCTCAATTTGAGTTTCAGCTCCCGGCCCATGGCAATCAATTGCGCTGAAGCGTATCCGGCGGCGCTTTTGAACCGGAACCGGTATCCGGCTTTGGATGGGAACTTCTGGCTGGTTTTATCGTTAAGCTACCGTTGCTGCCGCTTGAAGCCCGCTCGCTGAGAATCCTTGCGAACCGGTCCTTTTTGCAAGGCCAGCTCTCTTGATATTCATCAAAGCCGGCCGGCGATCTTTGTGGCAAGCATCACTTGTTTCGCGTGGCTATGTGACAATGGCGGTTTCCATGAGTTTCGCAGATTTAAGCCCTAACAGCGAGCAAACCGGGCGCCTTCGGCTCGTGGCTAAGCGAAGGGACTTTGCCGTCATCGATGGAGGCGGCGCAGGCTCCGCCGAGATCCAGCTTCAGGAGGCTCTCGCGCGGGAACGGATCCTGCTTTGTCAGGTTGATGAGTTGATCCGGCAACAGGATGTTTGGCGCAAGCTCTTCGACTACCGGGAATATGCGGCGGGCCGGATCGCAAAGCTCACGGCGCGCCAGCGCGAAATCCTTAAATTGATCCTAGCGGGAAGGTCGAATAAAATCATCGCCGCGGATACTGGCATCGCCCGGCGCACTGTCGAGAACCATCGCGCCGCGATCATGAAAAAGGTAGGCGTCAACTGTCTTCCTGCCTTGGCCAGGTTGGCATTTGCTGCTGGTTGGAGCTGCGATGCCGACCTCGCTCAATGAATCTTTAACCGGAACGCCGCGGACATCGCGCCCGCGACGGCCTCTGCAAGCATGAGTACTTTCCGAGTCTTCTTGTCGCGATGGCCGGCGGTTAAAAATTGCTGGCGCGTTTAACCAAATAGGTTGGGAAAGCCCATGTCGACGAGCACCCTGACCGTGAGGTCTTCGCCGGCCACGCGAACCAGTTTCATCGCCGCTTGGGAATTTTGTATTCTATTCTATTTTGGTCAGTATCCGCTGCAATGCGCGTCCGGCGTCATGATTCCGGAACTGACGAGCAAGTTCAGTTTGACGGCAATCGGCGCGAGCGTACTCACCGGCGTCTATTACCGAACGTTTTCCACCTTCGCACCGGCAAAGGCGCTGTCATGACCGGCATCATTCGCGACATGAGCCCGCTGGTCGATATGACCCGCAGGCAAGAAACGGGACCCACGCGCAGCCACCGCCCAGTCTACGTCGATCGCCTGCCGCCCTGCAACAACGCATGCCCCGCCGGCGAGGACATCCAGGGTTGGCTCGGCTTGGCCCAGGCCGGAAAGTTCCACGCGGCTTGGCAAAGACTAATCCGCGACAACCCGTTTCCCGCCGTCCATGGTAGGGTCTGTTATCACCCCTGCGAGGACGCCTGCAATCGCGGCGATTTGGATACGTCCGTCGGCATCCACGCCGTCGAGCGCTTCCTCGGCGACAAAGCCACCGCCGAAAACTGGACTATCGCCGTGGAGGCAGAGCCGTCCGGCAAACGCGTCCTCGTCGTCGGCGCGGGGCCAAGCGGACTATCGGCCGCTTATCATCTAACGCGGCTTGGTCACCAGGTGGAGATCCGAGAGGCCGGGCCGCTCCCAGGAGGAATGCTGCACTTCGGCATTCCCTCCTACCGGCTTCCGCGCGACGTGCTGCTGAAGGAAATCGGCCGTATCGAGGCCATGGGCGTCAAGATCGCGTTGAACCACAAGGTGGAAGATCTCCTCGCCGAGCGCGATGCCGGCCAGTTCGATGCCGTCTTCGTCGCCATCGGCGCGCAACTCTCGCATCATGTGGAGATCCCGGCGCGCGACGCCGCGCACGTGCTCGACGCCGTGAGCCTGCTCCGCGACGTGAGCGCCGGAGAGCGCCCGCTGCTCGGCCGGCGCGTGGTGATCTATGGCGGCGGCAACACGGCAATGGACGCGGCCCGCACCGCTCGCCGCCTGGGCGCCGCGGAGACGCTGATCGTTTATCGCCGCGACCGGACGCACATGCCAGCGCACGAGTTCGAGGCCGACGAGGCGCTGGCCGAGGGCGTCAAGATCAAATGGCTGACGACGATCAAGGAAATTACCGGATCGGATCTAACGATCGAGCGCATGACGATTGATCAGAACGGCCACCCGCAGCCTACCGGAGAGATCGAGACCCTGACGGCCGATGCGGTGGTGCTGGCGCTTGGCCAGGATACTGACAGCCAGTTCCTCCGCCGCGTCCCCGGGATGGCGTTCCGGCCGGACAGCACGGTGATCGTCGGCCCCGATATGATGACCGGCGAGGCGGGGATATTCGCCGGCGGCGATATGGTACCGGGCACCCGCAGCGTCACCATCGCAACCGGCCTGGGGAAGAAGGCCGCGCGCCACATCGATGGATGGCTGCGCCAGCAGGCCTATGCGCCACCGCCGAAGCACCCCGTCGTCATGTTCGCCGATTTGCATTTGCCGATCTACAGCGATGCGATCCCCTCCAAACAGAGCGAAGTTCCGCCCGCGTTGCGCGCCGGTTTTGCGGAAGTCACCGGCGGCTTGAGCGAAGCGGCGGCCCTGCACGAAGCCCGCCGCTGCCTATCCTGCGGAAACTGCTTCGAATGCGACAATTGCTTAGCCGCCTGCCCCGAAACCGCGATCGTCAAACTTGGCCCAACCCGTGGCTACAAAATCGTCCTGGATCTTTGCACCGGCTGCGCCGTGTGCGTCGAGCAGTGCCCCTGCGACGCAATGGCGATGATCCCCGAACCGGCCCAAGCCGTGCAAGCAAACCCATGAGCACGCGAACCACGATGGACGGCAACACGGCCGTCGCGCATGTCGCCTACCGCATCAACGAGGTCTGCGCGATCTTCCCGATTACACCATCCTCACCCATGGCGGACATGGCCGATCAGTGGATGGCCGACGGCCTCACCAACATCTGGGGCAACATCCCGGTCGTGCAAGAGATGCAGGCCGAAGGCGGTGCCGCCGGGGCCGTGCACGGTGCCCTGCAATCGGGCGCGCTGACGACGACCTTCACGGCGTCGCAGGGCCTCATGCTGATGCTGCCGAACATGTTCAAGATCGCCGGCGAACTCAGCTCGACCGTCTTCCATGTCGCATCTCGCTCCCTGGCGACCTCCGCGCTGTCGATCTTCGGCGACCACGCGGATGTCATGACGGCGCGCCCCACGGGCTTCGCGCTGTTCTGCTCTGGCTCGGTCCAGGAAGCCCATGACTTTGCTTTGCTCGCGCAAGTGGCCACGCTCGAATCGCGGATCCCGTTCCTGCATTTCTTCGACGGATTTCGTACATCGCACGAGCTCAACACGCTGGACCTGCTGAGCGACGCCGACATCAGGTCGATGATCGACGACGATCTGGTGCGCGCCCACCGTGGGCGAGCCCTGAATCCCGAGCATCCCTTCATTCGCGGCACCGCGCAAAACCCGGACACATTTTTCCAGGCACGCGAGGCGGTGACCCCTTATTATGAAAAGGTGCCGGGCCTTCTCGAACAAGCGATGACGCGCTTCGCCGCGATGACCGGCCGCGCCTATCGCCTGTTCGACTATGAAGGCGATGCGGACGCGAGCCGCGTTTTGATTCTGATGGGCTCCGGCGCGGAGACCGCCCGCGCCGCTGCGGCTGCCCTGCGGACCGCCGGCGAAAAGGTTGGCGTCATTCAGGTGCGCCTGTATCGCCCCTTCTCGGTGTCCCATTTGCTGGCCGCATTGCCCGCCTCCGTCCAAGGAATTGCGGTTTTGGACAGGACGAAGGAGGCCGGCGCGACAGGCGAGCCTTTGTTCCAGGACGTGGTGACAGCCCTTGCCGGCGCGGTCTCTCGCGGCGAGCGCGCAACGATGCCTCGCGTGATCGGCGGCCGGTACGGCCTGTCTTCAAAGGATTTCACCCCGGCGATGGCCAAGGCCGCCTTCGACGAACTCAAAGCGAGCAAGCCACGGACGAGCTTCACGCTCGGAATCAACGACGACATCAGCCACTCGAGTTTAACGATCGACGAAAGCTTCATGATCGAGAAGGACGATGTCACCCGTGCCGTCTTCTACGGCCTCGGCGCGGACGGAACAGTCGGCGCCAACAAAAACAGCGTGAAGATCATCGCCGAGGACGCGGGTCTCTATGCCCAGGGCTATTTCGTTTACGACTCGCACAAATCCGGGGCCCAGACGATCTCGCATCTGCGCTTTGGTCCCGAACCAATCCGCGCGCCTTATCTTATCGCTCAGGCCAGCTTCGTCGCCTGTCACCAGTTCGTGGCCCTTGCACGCCAGGATCTGCTGCGCGTGGCGGCACCGGGCGCCACGGTGCTGCTGAACGCGCCCTATTCCGCGACGGAGGTATGGGATCGTCTGCTGCGCCCAGTTCAGCAGACGATTATCGACAAGAAACTCCGTTTGTTCGTCATCGACGCATCGGCGGTCGCCCGTGAGGTTGGCCTTGGAGAGCGGACCAACACCATCCTCCAAACATGCTTCTTCGCTATTTCGGGTGTTCTGCCCCATGACGCGGCGATCGCCCATATTAAGGGCGCCATCCGCAAGACGTACGGTAGTAAAGGTCAATCCGTCGTCGACAAGAATTTCGCCGCGGTCGACGGCACCCTGGCGCGGCTGTGCGAAATCAAGGTTCCGGTGGCCGTCGCCAGCCAGACCGCGATGCCGCCGCTGGTCCCGGCGAATGCGCCGGACTTCGTGCATGCCGTGACGGCCCGCATCTTCGCGGGCGCGGGCGACGACATCCCCGTCAGCCTGATACCGGCCGATGGCACCTTTCCTTCCGGCACGTCCGCGTTCGAAAAGCGCAACGTTTCCGATATTGTTCCGGCGTGGCGGGGAGATCTCTGCGTGCAATGCGGCCAATGCAGCTTCGTCTGCCCGCACAGCGTCATCCGCGCGAAATACTATCACGAAGAGAAATTGGCGGGCGCCCCGTCTGGCTTCCAATCCGCTCCGGTGAACGCGCGTGGTTATCCCGAGGCTCGCTTCACGTTGCAATTCTACGTCGAGGACTGCACCGGATGTGGCCTATGCGTCGAGGCTTGCCCGGCGATCAGTCCCCGCGAGGCCGGGGTAAAGGCCATCAACATGGCCGAAAAGTTCCCGATGCTCGAGGAACAGCGGGCCAATATCGCATTCTTCGAGACCCTCCCGGTGAACGATCGCGCCCGGGTGGACTTCGCGGACGTCCGCGGCGTGCAATTTCTGGAGCCCCTGTTCGAGTTCTCTGGCGCCTGCGGCGGCTGCGGCGAAACACCTTATCTCAAGCTGCTCAGCCAGTTGTTCGGCGACCGTCTGCAAATCGCCAATGCCACCGGCTGTTCTTCCATCTATGGCGGCAATCTGCCGGTCACCCCATGGACCAAGGACGCCGAAGGACGCGGGCCTGCCTGGTCGAATTCGCTGTTCGAGGACAATGCCGAGTTCGGCCTCGGCTTCCGGCTCGCCGCCGACAAGCACCTTTCGCTTGCCCTGACACTGCTGGCCGGCTTGGCGGACAAGGTGGGGCCAGATCTCGCCGAGGCGATCGCCAAGGCCCCCCAGATCAAGGAATCCGACATTCGCGCGCAACGGATCCGCGTCGCGCAATTGAAAACACGGCTGCTCGCCATCAAGGAACCGCTCGCGCTCGATCTGTTGTCGGTGGTCGACCATCTGGTCCGACGCAGCATCTGGATCGTAGGGGGTGACGGCTGGGCCTATGATATTGGCTACGGCGGCCTTGATCACGTGATCGCCACCGGTCGCGATGTCAACGTGCTGGTGCTCGACACAGAGGTCTATTCCAACACCGGGGGGCAGGCTTCGAAAGCGACGCCACTCGGGGCCGTGGCCAAGTTCGCCGCCTCGGGCAAACGGACCGCCCGCAAGGACATGGCCCTGCAGGCGATCGCCTACGGCAACGTCTATGTCGCGCAAGTCGCGATGGGCGCCAATCCGCAACATACGCTGCAAGCCTTCCGCGAGGCCGAGGCTTACGAGGGGCCCTCGCTTATTCTCGCCTACAGTCATTGCATCGCGCACGGCATCGACATGCGCTTCGGCATGAAGCAGCAAGACCTGGCGGCAGCCAGCGGATACTGGCCGCTGTTCCGGTTCAATCCCATGATGCGCACGGTCGGCGAGAACCCGTTCCGGCTCGACTCGCCGCGTCCGCGAATTCCGCTGAAGGCATACGCCTATAACGAACTCCGCTACAGCTCCCTTGCGCAAACGCGCCCCGCCGACGCGGAGACATTGTTGAAAATGGCGCAGGCGGCGGTGATCGAGAAATACCGCCAATACGAGGATCTCGCGAGTCGCGATGGCAGCCGCTTCCACCCTGGCGCGCCACAGTCCTAGGAGCTAATCATGCCGTTGGACACCAAATATCTCGGCCTTGCGTTGAAGAACCCGCTAGTTGCCTCGGCGTCGCCGTTGAACAGCAAAATCGACAATCTCCGCCGTCTCGAAGACGCTGGCGCCGCCGCGATCGTTCTGCCATCCTTGTTCGAGGAGCAGATCGAGGCCGACGCCGAAATGCATCATTCACGCATGCACGTATATGCCGAGAGTTCGCCCGAAGCATTGTCCTACTTTCCCGCCGCGGCAAGCGGCCCCTATGGTGTTGGCCCAGAGCGCTATCTCGACCTGGTCCGCCGCGGGTCGGAGGCCGTCGCCATCCCGGTCATCGCAAGTCTGAACGGATCCTCCAAGGCGGGCTGGATCGAATACGCGAAGCTGATCGAAGAGGCAGGCGCGGCGGCGCTGGAACTCAATATGTATCATATCCCAACCAGCCTGTCGGAATCCGGCCGCGACGTGGAGACCCGTTATATCGAGATCGTAAAAGCCGTCTGCGGCTCGGTCACCCTCCCCGTCTCGGTTAAATTGACCGCCTATCTCAGTTCCATCGGTCATTTCGCGGCGACACTCGTGGAGAACGGCGCCGCCGGTGTCGTGCTGTTCAATCGCCTCCTGGAGCCCGACATCGATCTGGACAGATTGAGTCTGACGAACATACTCGAACTCAGCGAGCCAGCGGAAATGCGCCTGCCGCTTCTTTGGATCGCGATCCTAGCCGGGCGCATTCCCGCATCGCTAGCCGCATCCACCGGCGTGGCGACGTCGAACGACGTCGTCAAATGCCTTCTTGCCGGCGCCGACGTGGTCATGACGACCTCCGCCTTGCTACGCCACGACATCGCCTATATGGCCAAGCTCGTCCAAGGCCTACGCACCTGGATGGACGAGCGCGAAATCGCGTCTCTCGCCGATATGCGCGGCATGTTGAGCTGGCAACGCAGCCGCGACCCAGGAGCATATACACGCGCGAATTATTTGCGGATCCTCGAACGATACGCAACGTAACCTCGCGAGTAAAAGCCATTTGTTTAAAAGCAAGACTCCCGCTTTGTCGCGATATTCTCCGTATCGTGCGGTTCCATGCGTCAATTCGTCCGCGCCGCGACCGGCCGGAAGCGCCAGAGAGCGAGCCTCGAGAACAAGCCCCCGGCAACCACGATTTCCGATGATGATGGCACGCCCGGCATAGGACTTTTGGCGCCATGTTTCGTAGCGGACGCTGACCGTCGTAAATGCGACGCAAGATAGTATGCGGCCGGGTGAGCCGCTACGTCGAACGAAGTTTCAAGCTTCAATGATGACCTTGAGGGCGCCGCTGTTCCCCGCATGCGCAAATGTCTCATAAGCATCCATGATGCGATCGAGCTTGAAGTGGTGTGTAATTAGAAGTTTTGCATCGATCTTTTTAGACTTGAGCACATTGAGCAGCATCGGCGTGCTGACGGTGTCGACGAGCCTCGTCGTGATCGTAATGTTCTTGTCCCATAGGAGTTCAAGGTGAAGTGGCGCTTGTTTGCCATGTACGCCAATGTTGGCGATCGTGCCTCCGGGCGCCACGAGCTTTTGACAAAGTTCAAATGTCGCGGGAAAGCCGACGGCCTCGATAGCGGTATCGACTCCGGCCCCGCCCGTCAGTTCCATCACAGCCTCGACCGCATCTCGCTTTACGCTGTTGATGCATGAAGTCGCACCGAATTTTTTCGCAATAGCGAGCCGCTTATCGTCGAGATCAATCATGATGATTTTGGCAGGTGCGTAGAATTGAGCGGTCAGAAGGGCGGCCAAACCAATCGGACCCGAGCCCACGATGGCCACGGTACTGCCGGGTTCGACCTTCCCGTTGAGGACACCACATTCGAAGCCCGTCGGCAGAATGTCGCTGAGCATCACCAACGCTTCTTCATCCATGCCTTCCGGTATGGGATAGAGGCTCGTGTCCGCATAGGGTATACGGACATATTCGGCTTGCGTGCCGTCGATCTTATTGCCGAGGATCCATCCGCCCGTCGTGCAATGGGAATACATACGCTTCCGGCAATAAGCGCATTTTCCGCAAGAGCTGATACAGGAAATCAAGACGTGATCGCCCGGCTTGAACGCCGTGACCGCCGGCCCTACCTGCTCGATGACGCCGACGCCTTCATGCCCGAGGATCCTCCCAGGCTGGCAGGTCGCGACATCGCCCTTCAAAATATGCAAATCAGTGCCGCAGATCGTCGTTTTGGAGACTTTAACGATGGCGTCGGACGGGGCCGTGATCTCCGGCTTTGCATGATCCTCGAATGATTTCTTTCCCGGGCCGTGATAAACGAGTGCTTTCATGAATGAATACTCCTTCTGTCAAAAATTTGTACGCAAAGCCAGCCGGCCAAACCTTGACGTTAGGGCGTAACCGGACCCCAGCGTTATGAGAATTCAATGTGGAACATACCGCAGGGATCATCTAGGTCTAGGCTCGGAATATACTCGACAGTGAAAATCCAGCTTGGCCATTGGCGCGGTTTCAAACGGCAGGATCTTGCATTCGAGATGCGCCTTGTAGCCCTAATGGATCGGGCATTTGCCGAGGCGAACATAATACATGGCGGTTGTAAAACGCTCGTGATAGAAGGATTATGCGCTATCCGCAGGACGGCCAATCTTTGAGGCTATTGCAATGACTGGAAGCCGTTCGCTCGAAGCTAAAACGGGCGGCCGCGCACTGGGGTACAAACGTGGATTCACGGCAACCAACGTGCCTCCGCTGGCCAGTAGCTATCCAATAATCGGGATTGGCGCCTCTTCTGGCGGTCTCGAAGCGTGTAAGAAGCTGTTGGATTCATGGCCTGCCGGAAGTGGCATAGCGCTGATCCTCGTCCTCCATTTGGACCCGGCGCATGAGAGTATGATGGCGAGTCTATTGGCGAGCCATACCGCCATGACCGTTCACGAAGCGGCCGATGGCATGGGGATCGAACCCGAGCATCTCTATGTAATTCCGCCGGGATCCTATCTGTCCGTCGATAATGATACTTTGCGTCTTTCGCAACCGCGAGAGCGTCACGGCGCGCGGATGCCCTTCGACTTTCTACTCAAGTCAATGGCGGAAGATTGCGGGTATCGCGCGGCTTGCATCGTCCTTTCAGGCGCTGGCGCCGATGGAAGCCTCGGTCTCAAAGCGCTCAAGGCCGCGGGCGGTTTCGTGATTGCGCAAGACCCTGTCGAGGCCGCGTTCGACGCCATGCCGCGAAATGCGATTCTGACAGGTATGGTCGATGCGATCCTTCAGACATCCGCCATGCAAGGCGCCCTCGTCGAGCGCTACCTGCACAATACGAACCGCCCGGCGAATCAGGGGTTGGGCTCGCAACTGCTCGAAGTTCCGCTGCTTGCACAGATCATCGAACTTCTCCGGCGCAAGACCGCCCATGACTTCATGCTTTACAAGCCAGGAACCCTACACAGGCGCGTTCAACGGCGCATGGCCATGCTTTCAATCGATAGCAACGACATCGGCCGCTATTTCGACATTCTTCAGGAGAATGCGGCTGAGCGTGATCGCCTCGCGACGGACCTCCTTATCAACGTGACCAGCTTCTTCCGGGACCAACTCGTCTTCGAGTATCTGGCGAATACGACCATTCCCAAACTCCTCCGCGATCACTCCCCCGGTCAAGCGCTACGCATCTGGATCGCCGGTTGCAGCATTGGGGAAGAGACTTACTCCCTCGTCATGCTCTTGCTGGAAGAAATCTCAATCACAAAGAGCAGCGTTAGGCTTCAAATTTTTGCATCCGATGCCGATCCAGAGGCCGTCGCACGCGCGCGGGAAGGCTTTTACCCCTGTTCGATCTCAGCGGAGGTTTCGCCCGCGCGTCTCGATCGCTTCTTCACAAGGGAGGAACACGGTTATCGCGTCCGGCCAGAGTTGCGCTCCTCTGTTGTCTTTACGGTTCAAGACGTGCTTTCGGATCCGCCTTTTGCGCGTCTCGATATGATCTCCTGCCGGAATCTTCTGATTTATTTCGGTTCGGAGGCGCAAGAAAAAGTGATTGCGCTGTTTCACTTTGCACTTCGCGAAGGAGGAATTCTCCTTCTTGGAAGCGCGGAAACAGCTAGTGTGATGGACGGACGATTTGAGGTCGTTGCCAAAGCAGAACGCATTTACCAGGCACTTGGATCCGCCCGCTCCGGCGATTTTCCATTTTCACTCAGCATCGGCGAAACGGCGCGAAATCAAGGACGGCCAGAGACGAGGCAGCCTCTCTCGCGTCAATCAATTCTCGCCGATCTATGCCGACGGCTTGTTTTGGACGCCTATGCTCCCGCCTCGGTTTTAATCAACAAGAAATACGAATGCCTCTATTTTCTTGGACCAACCGATAAATATCTCAAAGTGGCGCCTGGTATTCCCGTCAACGATCTTTTTGCCATGGCCCGCGATGGCGCGCGGACGAAGCTCCGCACAGTGATTCAGGAAGCCTGCCGTGCTAATATAAAAGTGGTTGTTCCCGGTGGACGGATGACCCGCGACGACGGGGCTGTACTGGCCTTCAGCATCAGCGTCCAACCCGTCCAGAGCGATGGAAAAGAGCTTTTTTTGGTTTGCTTTTCCGACGAACCGTTAAGTGAAAAAAATCCGGATACTTTCTTTGATCAAGCAGATGCTCCCCGGATCATCGAGTTGGAGCGGGAGCTCGACGTCACCCGGAACGAACTCCAAAGCGCGATCCGCAACCTCGAGATTTCAAACGAAGACCAAAAGGCCATCAACGAGGAAGCTCTATCGATCAACGAGGAATATCAGTCTGCCAACGAAGAGCTTCTGACGTCAAAGGAGGAATTGCAGTCGCTCAACGAAGAGCTGACAGCATTAAACAGCCAGCTTCAGGAGGCACTGGAGCGGCAGAGAACGACTTCGAACGATCTTCAGAACGTCTTGTATAGCACTGACGTCGCAACACTTTTCCTCGACAGAAACCTCAACATTCGTTTTTTCACACCCGCGACGAAGTCGCTCTTCAACGTGATTTCCAGCGATGTCGGCAGGCCATTGGCTGACCTCAATTCCCTTTCGGCGGATAAAGCCTTGCCAGCCGACGCCAGTTCGGTGCTTAAAAGTTTTAACCCAATCGATCGGGAAATCGAAACGGCGAGCGGCGTCTGGTTCTTGCGCCGGATCCTGCCTTATCGCGCGCATGACGGCAGCGTGGAAGGCGTTGTCATCACCTTTACCGATATCACCGAGCGCAAACAGATTTCGAAAGCCCTAGAGTCCGCTAAGCACGAGGCGGAGCTGGCGACGATTGCGAAATCCCGTTTTCTCGCCACTGCTAGCCATGATTTGCGTCAGCCTCTCCAAGCACTCGCCTTGTTGCAGGGGCTTTTGCTCAGAAACGTCGAGGGACAAAAGGCAAAGGACCTCGTGACGCGCCTGGACGAAACGTTGGGTGCCATGACAGGCATGCTAAACACGTTGCTCGATATCAATCAAATCGAAGCAGGCACCGTGCGCGCGAACCTGATCGATTTTCCCGTCGGCGCTTTGCTCGAACGTTTAAAGGACGAGTATAAGTATCTCGCTCTTGCTAAAAACCTGACTTTGCGCTCGGTGCCTTGTGGAGCGTCGGTTAACAGCGATCCAGCCCTTTTGGAGCAGATGATCCGCAATCTCCTGTCAAATGCATTGAAGTATACGAAGGACGGCAAAGTTCTTTTGGGCTGCCGGCGTCACGGCGACGTCTTAAGCATCGAAGTTTGGGACACTGGCATCGGAATTCCCGAGGGTGAATTTCAAACGATTTTCCAGGAGTACCATCAGCTCGACAATCCCGCGCGAGAACGTAGCCTCGGCCTCGGGCTTGGCCTTTCGATCGTGCAGCGCCTGGGAGCCCTTTTAGGTCACCGCGTGCGCGTCGGCTCTCGTGCTGGCAAGGGATCGGTCTTCTCGATCGACATCAAGCTTGCTCCCAACTATACATCACCACTCGAACAGCGCCAAACAATACTCGTCGAGGAAAATGGGCCTCGCCGCAGCGGCGTGATTTTGGTTGTCGAGGATGATCCCGAAATAAGTGAGCTCCTCGCGCTTCTGCTCAAGGAGGAGGGACATCATTTGATCAGTGTTCCCGATGGCATTGCGGCTTTGGACATTGTTGCGCGCGATGCCATCCGACCCGACCTCGTGCTTACTGATTTCAATCTTCCCAACGAAAGAAACGGCCTCGAGGTTGCGCTAGCACTTCGTGCCAAGCTTCACCGTGAGATCCCCGTCATCATCCTCACAGGTGATATTGGCACCGGAACCTTGCGCGCAATCGCCCAAGAGAACTGCATGCAGCTAAATAAGCCTATAAAATTGAGGGAACTGACGGACGCCATTCAGCGTCTCTTGCCAGACGGCCGGGCACCCATCGAATATAGCCCTGCGAACGCGATTGATTCCTCTAGTCAGCGCAATTCTCCAACCATATTCGTCGTCGACGACGACACATATGTTCGTGACGGCATTCGGGCCGTGCTCGAGGACGATGGACGCACCGTCGAGGATTATGCCGACTGCGAATCCTTTCTCAAAGCTTATTCCAATTCCTATTCTCTTGGGCGTGAAGCATGCCTTTTACTCGACGCTACTTTACCGGGAATGAGCGGGCTCGAGCTTCTCGGCAAACTTTCCGAGGCTGGACATGGTTTGCCGACCATCATGATTACCGGCAGCAGAGATGTGCCGATGGCGGTCCTTGCGATGAAGGCGGGGGCATCGGATTTCATCGAGAAGCCCGCCGGCCGTGATGATCTTCTCGCCAGTGTCGATCGAGCGCTCGACCAGGCGCGAGATAGAAGCAAGCTTCTGGCTTGGCGGGATAGCGCGGCTACTCAAGTGGCCGGTTTGACACAGCGCGAGCACGAAATCATGGACATGGTTCTCGCCGGTCATCCCAATAAAAATATCGCCGCGGATCTGGGAATCAGCCAGAGGACTGTCGAGAACCATCGCGCCTCGATCATGAAGAAGACAGGTTCAAAATCGCTTCCGGCGCTCGTACGGCTTGCCCTCGCCGCTGCATCGAAAGATGCGATCAAAGGCGCCGGAGTTGTCTTGGCTCCCCGGACCGACCCGCTTCCGGTTTCCGTTTAGGTATTTTCTGACTCGATCCAATTTTGCTGAAACAAGGCGACGGTCGCTGTAAGAGACGCCGTCGCTTTTCAAGAACGTGAATGAGCCCGGCTCGAGACGGGGTGGAAGCCCTTGAATCTCGAACGCCGTGCGAACCTACTCAGGTGGCTGCCCTTATGTACGAATGGTAGCGCGGAATAGACATAAGCGGGAACTAAGCCTTATCGATCCGTGTTTCCGTCGCGCTAGCCGGAACAATGAGGGATCACCGTGACATCGACCAAGACACGAAGCCGCGTTCTCGAAGGACGGCCTTTTCCGCTCGGGGCGACATGGGACGGCCGCGGCGTCAATTTCGCCTTATTTTCCGCAAACGCAACAAAAGTCGAACTCTGTCTTTTCGGCCGTTTTGGAGACAAGGAAGTGGAGCGGATCGAGCTGCCGGAATTCACGGATGAAATCTGGCACGGATACCTTCCCGCAGCGCGGCCAGGCACAATCTACGGCTACCGCGTCTACGGCCCTTACGAGCCGGAGGCCGGTCATCGTTTTAACCCACACAAACTCGTCCTCGACCCCTATGCCAAAGCAATCGAGGGCCGTTTAACCTGGAACCCCGCTGTTTTTGGCTATAATATGGAAAGCGGCGACGACAAAACCTATGACGAACGTGATAGCGCCGCCTTCGTGCCACGAGCCCGTGTTGTAGATCGCGCCTTCACCTGGGGTGAGGACCGCCATCCCCGGACCCCGTTCAATCAAAGCCTGATTTACGAAACCCATGTGCGAGGCTACACTAAGACAAACCCGCGTGTTCCAAGGGACCTACGCGGCACCTTTCGCGGGTTGGTCCAGCCGGACGTGATCAGACATCTCAAATCACTCGGCATCACCGCCGTCGAGCTGATGCCAGTGCACAGTTTTGTTAATGACTCTCATTTGCTCGATAAAGGTTTAACAAATTTTTGGGGCTACAATACGTTAGGATTTTTTGCGCCTGACCGGCGCTATGCCAGCGAGGCGGATTTCGCTTTTCTCGAGTTTAAGGAGATGGTTTCCCACTTCCATGCCAACCAAATCGAAGTGATTCTCGATGTGGTTTACAATCACACCGCCGAAGGTAACGAGCTTGGTCCGACCTTGTCGTTTAAAGGCATCGATAATAAATCCTATTACCGGCTACTGAATGACCAGCCACGCTATTTCATCAACGATACCGGAACCGGAAACACGCTGAATCTATCGCATCCCCGCGTGCTGCAAATGGTCACGGACAGCCTTCGCTATTGGGTGGAGGATATGCATGTCGATGGCTTTCGTTTCGATCTCGGCACGATCCTGGCTCGCGAGGATCATGGGTTTGACGAAGGCGGCGGCTTTTTGGATTCATGCCGGCAAGATCCGGTGCTATCCTCCGTCAAGCTGATTGCGGAACCTTGGGATTGCGGCCCCGGCGGCTACCAAGTCGGCCGCTTTCCCCCTAGCTGGGCGGAATGGAACGACCGCTTCCGCGACGATGTCCGCGCCTTCTGGCAGGGTGAGAAGAGCCTTTTACCAAATCTCGCCAAGCGCCTCACCGCCTCCGCGGAAAGTTTCAACCATCGCGGTCGGAGGCCCTGGGCGAGCGTCAACTTCGTGACTGCCCATGATGGTTTCACTTTGAACGACCTTGTGAGTTACAACGAGAAACACAATGAAGCCAATGGTGAGGACAATCGCGACGGCAGTTCGAACAACCGTTCCTGGAACTGCGGCGAAGAGGGTCCAACGGAAGATCCTAGCATCGGCGCGCTGCGCGAGCGTCAGAAGCGCAATATCCTAGCGACGCTATTTCTCTCGCAAGGCCTGCCAATGCTGCTAGCTGGCGATGAATTCGGCCGCACCCAGAAGGGCAATAACAATGCCTATTGCCAGGATAACGACATCAGTTGGGTCAATTGGGACATCAGTGAAGCGGGCGACAAACTTTATTCCTTCGTGTGCAAGCTGGCGAGATTGCGCCAGAATTATCCCGTGCTGCGCCGTGAACGCTTCCTCACGGGCCATTATAATGAAGAATTGGACGTGAAGGATGTCACCTGGCTGAAACCCGGCGGCAGCGAAATGGACGAAGAGGACTGGAAAGACGCCAATGCCATGAGCATGGGCGTCCTGCTCGACGGCCGTGCACAGCCGACGGGCATTCGCAAGCGCGGCAGTGACGTTACCCTTCTCCTGTTCTTCAACGCCTACCAGGACGTGGTGAAGTGTAAGCTCGTAGCTATTGCAGGCGGCAGGAGCTGGGCGCGGCTTTTAGATACCAACCAGCCCGAGGTGAGCGAGGCCGACACCTTCCCGTTCGACCATATTTATGAAGTGACCGGCCGGTCCGTGGTGCTATTTGAATTGAAGGGCTAGCGGACAAAACCTCATGCCAGCGATCGAAGCGCCAGAGCAATGTTTCTAACCAGGAGCAACCCGAGCCGGTTCACATGCCGGGCGCACCAGTCTCCCGGTCGTCTTCGGCGTCTCAGTCATTCTACCAGCCTTAGAACTGAAAATGGTATGATATTAAACAATTCGGCTAAGGGCACGCCGCCCGATATTTCGACGTGGCGATCGTCGAGGAGATCATGCCAAAGTCCGTCCGGAAGCCCGAGCGACGTCTCGCCCCAAGCGTCCTCGCCCAGTGGCAGGCCAGCCGGGTTCAAGTTCCGTCCTTGGAGCCGGGGCACGGCGACGGCGAGCTTTTCGCGGCGGAATGAGCGAGTGAAGCACAAAACACGGCCCGCGTCCTTGCCGGAAACCTCGATGGGATCGTAGCCCGCCTTCGCATAAAAGAGGGGCCTCGCACGCCGGTCAGCCAAAAGTTTGGTGATGATATGAAGTTTGATCGCACCATCATGCCAGGCATCGAGCAAGACCTCGACCGGGCACCCGTTCCCGGACAGGCCGGATGGCCTGCTATAATCGACGGGACGGCGGTTGTCTGGATCGACCAGCGAAAAATCCCAAAGTGCTGTACCTTGATAAAAATCGGGCACCCCCGGTAACGTGCATTTTAGGATCGTGCGGGCCAATGAGATCAACATCCCACGCCGGGCTATATCGCGTGCGAGTGGAAGGATGCGGGCCATGAAGGCGGATTCATCGCCCAAAAGCCTCAGAACAAGATCTTTCGCCGCAGTCTCGTATGTGTCGTTTGGCTCGATCCATTTACTTTTGCGTTTGCCTTCGCGTAAAGCCTTGGGAATATAAGTGACCAAGCGGTCTCGAAACGATTGCAGGGCCTCTTGATCCTCGCCATTCAAAAGCTCCAGCGGCCACGCGCCAACAATCGTCTGCAGCAACATGTATTGGTCGTTGGCGTCAGGATTGGCGAGAGCACCAGCTTCCTCTCGCCAAATCTCCACCATCTCTTGCCACCGGTCCGGGATTTCCGACAGTCCGAGAAGACGGGCACGCGCATCCTCACCGCGCTTGGTATCGTGCGTCGCGGTGGCCGTCATGGCCAGCGGCCAATGTCGCGCACGGCTAACGTTCGCGGCATGGAACGCAGCGGGAGCGACACCAAAACGCCGAGGCTCGCCACCAACCTCATTCAAGGCAAGGAAACGGACGTAACGGTAGAAAAGCGTGTCCTCGAGGCTCTTGGCCATAACAGGACCGGTCAATTGCTGAAACCGGCGGCGGAAGCGGCCGACGAGGGCCGCCGGCGCACGGCCTGGGCTGCCCATGGGCACCGTGCCGAGAAGCACGGAACCAATGAAGTCATGTACGCTGCGGTCGGGTAATGTGGTCGCGATCTTCGCCTCGCGCAATGCACCGGCGACCAAGGCACGGTCCTCGCTGACGATCGAAGCCGGCGTGATATAGGTGCGATAGACCGGAAAAGCAATAATGATGTCAGCTAGCGCGACACGGATCATATTGACGCTATAGTCGCGCGTCAAACGATTTGCATCGGCAATGCGCTTTATGTCCGAGACGAGGCTTTCAAGTTCGCTTGAAAAGCTCTCCAGCAAAACTTGCGCTTTCGCAGCCCGCAAGGCGACCTGGTAGCTTTGCCCTTTACCTGTGAGCCCCGCATAGATCTGATCAAAGGCCGCCTCGGCCGTAGCATCGACGAAGACACCGTCGATCATATTGAGCATTTCATAGCCCGTCGTTCCGGCCAGGGGCCAGTCCCGGAGTTCCTCTCCGGGCCCTAGGATTTTTTCCGCCACAATATAGAAATTGGGGCCTAATTCGCGCTGAAGATCTTCGACATAGGCCTTAGGATCGGCGAGACCATCGATATGATCGACGCGCAAACCTTGAACGAAGCCGCGGCGGACCAGATCGAACACAAGCCGGTGCATGCGCTGAAAAGCCGCTGGCTCCTCGATCCGTACACCTGCCAAACCATCGATATCGAAGAAGCGCCGGTAGTTGATGTCGCTGGCGGCAACACGCCAAAACGATAGCCGGTAGGCCTGCTGCTCTAGCAAGCGATGAAGCGCGCCAAAGCTTTCGGAAAGCCTCGGCGTGCCGTTAAAGACCGCCACGGCTTGTTCAAGCGCTTGCGCGGCTTTCGGCCGCCGGGCCAAATCCGCGATGCGTCCTTTTAGCTTCTCGCAGGTTCCGGGCATATCCCTGCGGCGATGGGCCGGCTCTTGCGCTAGGGCACGCAATTCTTCCGCGATGCGCAACAAACCGTCGACTCCATTGCCCTCCTCGCCGGAATCGGCCGCCACTGCGCGATCAAGAATATCGGGATAGGTCAGCGGACAAATTGGAAATTTGTGCTCGTAATACCAAACGCTGAAATTCCCCGCGGTCTCGTCAAAAGTAAGTTCGAGATCGCCCTGTTCTAGGACCACGCCATATTGATCGCCGAGAAAGGGCGCCACCAGCTTGCCATGCGCGCCAAGCCGCTCCCAATCGATATCGAATGTATCCGCGAAAGGGGAATCTTCTCCCCATTCCAAAACGGAAAGCCACCAAACGTTGCCGGAACCTCCGACCCCCATATGGTTTGGGACGATGTCCAAGAGCAGCCCGAGGCCCTCGACCTTGATCGCCTCGGAAAGCGCGCGAAAACCTTCCGGTCCGCCGAGCTCCGGGTTGATGGCGCCGGGATCGATCGTATCGTAGCCATGCATCGAGCCTGGCCGCGCCTTGAGAACCGGCGAAGCATAAACATGGCTGACGCCGAGTTGCTTGAGATAAGGAAGCACCGCGACCGCATCCGCGAAGGTGAAACCTTCGTGGAATTGCAGGCGATAAGTGGCGGTGGGTGGGGCCACCGCGAGAGTCGACGGCTTTTCGCTGGCATGTTGGCCCTCCCCAGTGAAAGCATTCGGCAAATTACGGCGTGGCGGCTCTGCGTCGCTATCCACGTCGTAGCCGAGACTTCTTAGTATGGCGCGGAGTCCTTCGGCCGGGATTTCCACCTCTCGGCCATGGACATCGCGATAATGCCGGGCAATGCCCGCCAGCTCAGCTAAGCGATAGAGATCATCGTTTCCGCTCATGCCCTGTCCCTTTCTCGCGAAGGGGTGAAGATCATACCAGTCCAAGCGTCAGGCGGGAACTCTCTGCCGCGCTCGAACTCGTTGCTTCGCCACAAAAGCCTGTCGCCCGGCTTGAAATTGTAATCGGCAAACGGCTCGCCGAAATTGGCGGCAAGGCAAATCGTCCCGTCATTGAAGCGCCATTCGACGGTGAGACCGGCGGAACCGTGACGCTCGAACGTCGCATCGATAAAGCCGCTTTTCATTAAAGGTATAATGGCCTCGCGGCGGAGCGACAGAAGTTCGCGGGTCTCCGTCAAGATGCTGGCATAGGGTTCTTGCTGGAGTTCCGTCCAATCTAGCTTGCTGGCCTGAAATGTCTCGATCGCGGCGGGATCGGGGAGGAGCGTATCGCCAGCCGTGAACGAGCTGAAATGGGTAAACTCCTTGACGCGTCCCTCGCGGACCGCCTGCTGCAATCCTTTGTCGCTTTCAAAATCGACGAAGAATTGAAAAGGTGTTATGGAACCCCATTCGTCCCCCATGAACAGCATCGGAATTTGCGGCGAGAGAAAGAGAACCGCGCGTGCAAGGCGCAAGCGACGAGGGTCGGCGAGAACACTCAACCTCTCGCCCTGCGCGCGGTTACCGATCTGATCATGATTTTGAAGAAAGGCAACAAAGGCTTCCGGCGGCAGTCCGGTTGTTTTTTCCCCCCGCATCCGTTTGAGGTTTGGCGAATAATCGCCTTGGTAGGCGAAACCCTCGGTGAGGCACCGGCCAAGACGTCCGACGGTGTCGCCGCCAAAATCCACGTAACAGCCTTCGCTTTCGCCAGTTAGCAAACGATGCCAGCAATGATGGATATCATCGTTCCATTGGGCATCGAAGGCAGGCGCCTCGCCATCTCTATTACCTGCAAGGCGGCTTGCCTCATTGTTTTCGTTCTCCAAAACGAGATGGATTTCACGGTTTGGAAAGCTGGAGCGTATTCGCCCCGCAAGGTCCTCCAGAAAATGCCGTTCGCTATCGTCGATGATGGCATGGACCGCATCGAAGCGCAGGCCATCGAGGTGGAACTCCTCCAGCCAATAGAGCGCGTTCTGAATGAAGAATTCTCGCACGGCTTCGCTCGCCGTACCGCCGTCGAAGTTGATGGCCGCGCCCCAAGGCGTCTGGTGGCGCTCCGTAAAAAAGCTCTCGGCGTAGCGATGTAAAAAATTTCCGGAGGGACCAAAATGGTTGTAGACTACATCAAGCAGGACCATCAGGCCGCGGGCATGGGCATTGTCAATCAAGGCTTTGAAGTCATCCGGCGTGCCATAAGCATTATTCGGCGCAAAGGGCAGCACGCCATCATAGCCCCAAGTCCGGCGCCCTGGCGTTTGCGCGACAGGCATCAGCTCGATCGCGGTGATCCCGGTATCGCGCAAGTGATCGAGTCTTTCGATCAGCGCGGCGAACGTCCCCGCCGGTGTCGCCGTCCCCACATGGGCTTCGTAGATCACGGCCTCGCGCCAGGGGCGCCCCGCCCAAGCGCCATCCATCCAGGGAAAGGCGAAGGGATCGATGACTTGCGAGCGGCGATCGTCATCGATTGGCTGATAGCGTGAAGCTGGATCAGGCACGAGGTCTTCCGCCTCGTTGATGGCGAAGCCGTAGAGATCGCCGGGCTTTGCCTCGGCGCAGGTCAGCGTGAACCAGCCGCGCCCGGCCGCGGACATGGGGAGGCCGCGCGATCTTCCGGCCGGAGCATATTCCGGAGCGCACGGACCTGCTTTTCCCGTTAGAGCTTGGTCCCCCGATGGAAAATGCTCGAGCGTGACCGTGTGTGCGCTGGGGGCCCAAAGCGCAAAGCGAACGCCGGCTTCTGCAAGTTCCGCTCCAAACGGCATCAGATGTCGGCGTCGCATGTCTGTTCTCAATCTTTAGGGTTGGCATTTCGGGAAACTAAAAAACGGGCAGAATGATTAAGGGTCTCGATTCCGATCGGCGTCAGGGTCACCATACAAGCTTCTGATTTGAGGCAAGAAAAATTTGCGTCTGGAAGTTAGCCAGGCGCGCTTTATCAGACGTTAGAGGCAGCGGCGAAGGCGCAAACGGCCACGCGAGGCCGCTGGCTCTCTGAATCGCCACAACATTTTGAATCGATAGCCTTTTCAAGCACGGCTCACGCGAGTTGGATCACCCCCGTGCTCCAACTTTCATCGCTACTCGGATCATAATCCAAAAAGCCTGCATTCCTGAACCATGCTTTCGCATTGGCCAGCGTACCGCATCGCTGCGAGCGCACCCGGTTCATCGCCGAATCCTCGTGATGGGCTGGATCATCGGCCTAATCCGGGTCCGCGGCATTCCGGCGGTGTTGGCGGTGGGCGCCCCGATTCTCACGGTCCCGCTCGACCGGAACCTTCGCGCCTTACCCCATTTCCGGGCGCGAATGCGATTTATATTTTGCGATGGTTCGCGTTTGCCGCGAAGCGATCATTGGGTTTTTTTAGTCCCGACATGACGGTCACCCTCTTTCATCGATAAAGAGACGTCGCCGGCAATCCGCTCTGAGTAGTTTCCGAGGGTGGCCGAATCCGTATTCGAGGCCCAACAATATGCGTGCTCACATTTTTATCCCTAATCGTAGCAACCGGGTTTTTAAGGAGTCACGTTCCAGATGAAGGCGCTCCAGGTTCTCGTATTGGAGGACGATGCGATGATCGGCATGCTGCTTGCCGCAATGTTAGAAGAGATGGGCCATACGGTTTGCGCCGTAGAGGCGAACGAAGCCGATGCCGTGAGTGCCGCCGCCCGGCACCGGCCTGATCTCGTAATTGTCGATGCGCGTTTGGGCAATGGAAGCGGCCTCGCGGCCATGGACGAAATCCTCCACGCCGGTTTCATTCCTCACTTTTTCATCAGTGGCAATATCGCCAAGGTGACAGCACTCCGGCCCGGCGCGGTCGTGCTCGAAAAGCCTTTCCGGGAAATGCAGCTGATGCGCACCATCCAGCTCGTGCTCGAATCTCAGGCCGGAGACCTCGCCACCCACATTAAAGAGCACGCCTTCGTGGAAAGCCCATGATCGCGTTCGAGCGGGCCGAAGAGACCGTGCTAGAGGCAGGGGCCTTGCAGCGTGCGATTTTCAACAGCGCTAATTTCTCGAGTATTGCCACCGACGCGCAGGGCGTGATTCAGATCTTCAATGTCGGCGCCGAGCGTATGCTCGGCTATACCGCCGCCGAGGTGATGAACAAGATCACACCGGCCGACATTTCCGATCCGCAGGAGGTCATCGCGCGCGCCA
>Ga0187852_1000556_pt1 | contig 40412 bp, 38 predicted proteins | sample June2016WEW_6_40_FD_134511 | JGI IMG/M metagenome (GOLD analysis project Ga0187852, IMG submission 134511) | Peatland microbial communities from SPRUCE experiment site at the Marcell Experimental Forest, Minnesota, USA - June2016WEW_6_40 | ecosystem: Environmental > Terrestrial > Soil > Wetlands...
GAGCCTGGAATCGCCGGATGAATCGCGCCCGCACCAAGATCAACTGGAAATTCGACCGCAAGGCTGCCCGTTGCAAGTTCGGCTACAAGAAGAAGAACGTTTCTAAGCGGTCAAAGACCTAGATAGTTGCCGATAAATGGTAGTCAACGCCGCGCTCTCCGTTCGGCCGGCCCCCCACCCATGGAGTTCGTGGACCCCGAAGTGCCTTGATGGCTACGTTGAAGGCATTAGCTTTCACGAGCTGAGACGGGGACAACCTTTTCGCTGCCAGACTCGTTGTGGGAGGCGATGGGCTCGGGCTGGCCCCGTTTCACTTCCGATCCAGAAAATCGAGGATAATCGGGTTCAGCCACTTCGGCCGATCCCGAAATGTGCCGTGACCCACGCCGGGCAGGATGCAGAGTTGTGCACCCGGAATGCTGTGAAAAATCATGGCCGCCTCTTCCACACTCGTAAAGTCGCGATCTCCGAAATCAGCAATGCCGGCGCTGTGATCGTCGCCAACTCCGCCTTTGAGATGCCCAGCCCGGCTTTGACCACATCGCTTTGACCTTCTCAAAGAAAACGGACCAATGCCCAGGCCCGTCGGGAGAGACCCGCTCATACTCATCCCGAAACGCTTTCGGGATGCGGTCGGCGGAAAGGGTCAACATCGCTTTCTGCCCAAAAACAGGAGCGCCTGAACTGGTCCAATACGCTCCTGCGCTGCCCCAAAGTGCCGGAGTTCCGGGTCGCGCACCGGGCAGCACTAAGGCCGCAGGCTTCTGGCTGACTTCTTGCCTGGCGGAATGGTTGCCGATAATGATGATTACCATAGCCTATTTCTATAGCGAACGAGGGCACAAAGTATGGGTATTAGTACCCAATCAGTATGGGTAGGACTATCGGCTCAGCGGGACAGCACCACACAATTGAGGTTGACAAAGCAATATCGCCGATCTAAAGGAACAAATCAACGATGATTGGCGTTGCGATAATCGGCGGGTTGGTTGCCGTGGTGCTGCTGTTCCACGAGCTATCACAGATCAAGTATATACTGTGCCAGATCCGGGACGAGGCGTACTTTGAGCGGACGGCGCACCTCCTTGCGACTGTGGATCCAGCCGGTGTCCCCGCCAAGCCCCAGCCGCGTAGAATCAGGGTTTAAATCAGGAGCTTGACAAAGGCCAGCCGCTGCTGGCTCCAGTGGAAGTGAGCTTTCACAAGAGGAGTCAACAAACGGATGGCTCGTGAATAGCAATGCCACCACGAATTTCCCTGGTCGTTGATGACGAATCGTCCATTCGGGCTTATGTGAAAGCCATCCTGGAACGAGAACAGTTCCAGATTATTGAAGCTGAGGATGGCACCCAAGGTTTGCACTGGGTCGAAAAACTCGGTGACGCATTGGATCTGATCGTGAGTGATATTCAAATGCGAGGTGGCGATGGGCTAACCTTCGTGTGCTCTGTGAGGGAGTCATTCCCGGCAGTTCCGATTATCCTGGTATCTGGGTTCGCCGAACCGGGAAAGTATCCGAGCACTTCTTTCGAGTTCGTCCAGAAGCCATTCCGTCCCGCCGCGTTGCTGACTGCCATCGAGAATGCCACGAAGAAAATGGAGTTGAGAAAGTAAGCAAGAACTTTAGATTGCTGCTGTGAGTCTGCGCCTATGAAGCATTGCGCAACGAGAGCATCGCCGCGTTGCACAAGACCTGGGAGAGAGAATTCGGGACGCTTGGTGTCGCTTGGCGTGACGTGCAAGTTGGGCTCGTCGCTGGCGTGCGGTGCTGGGCCCGCGGCTGATAGAATCTCCGCTATGGGCATCGATTGGGTGCGGCGCCACTGCCTGTCGCTGGGCGGAGCGGCGGAGGTGGTGCAGTTCGAGGAGCATCTGGCATTCCAGGTGGCGGGCAAGACGTTCACGGTAGTTCACCTGGAGCCGGGCGCCGGCAACTTTCTCACGGTCAAGGCTACTCCCGAGGAGTACGCGGAGCTGATCGAGTTGCCGGGCGTGGTGCCGGCGCCGTATGCGGCGCGCAACCACTGGGTAGGCGTCGAAACGGAAGATGCGCTGCCGGCCGGGGAAATGAAGCGCCTGATCGGCCGCTCGTACGCCATCATCGTCGCCACGCTACCGAAAAAAACGCAGGCGAAGCTGGCCCCCGCCCACCAGGGCAAGCACTAGCACCGCGTCCACGGCGTAACGCAGCGCGTCGGTCGGGTGCAGCCAGCGCACCATCACCGGGTCGGCCAGCACCATATCGCCCGCCACTTTCCCCAGAATAGCGACGCCCACGTAGACCAGCACCGGGAAACGGTTCATCAACTTCACCAGCAGGTTGCTGGCAAACACGACGAAGGGAATGCTGAGGCAAAGTCCGAAGATGAGTAGCGCGAGGTTGCCTTTGGAGGCGCCGGCGATGGCCAGGATGTTATCGACCGACATGGTGAGATCGGCCATCGTGACGTACCAGACGGCCTGCCACAAGCGGCGGGCGGCGGGAACGCGATCGGGCGGGTCGCTGGCGTCGCCGAGCACCTTCCAGGCGATCCACAGCACGAACAGGCCGCCTGCCAACTGTAGGTACTCGAGGCGCAGCGCGCGCGCCGCCAGCGCCGTGAGCGCCACCCGCAGCACCACGGCCAGTGCTGCGCCGAGACCGAGGCCCCACCGGCGCTGGCGCGGCGGCAGCGAGCGCACGGCCAGGGCGATGACCAGCGCGTTGTCGCCCGCCAGCAGCAGGTCAATCAAAACGATGGACAGGCCGCCGAGCAGAAAGTGGATGGGATGCATGCTACCCCTGCGCCGGCGCGGGCGGACGCAGAACCAAGGTCCGCGTGCGCACAAAGTAGCGCCGTGCCGCGGCGGCGTCGCGGAGGATGCGCGCTTTCAGTGCCTCCGGGTTGGTGAACTTGCGCTCATCGCGCACGCGCCAGAGGAACTCGACGGAAATGCGCCGCGGGGCCTCGCCTGCCAGGGGATCGAGCAGGAAGGTCTCAATCGACAATTCGCTGCTGGCGCCAAAGGTAGGCCGGTAGCCGACGTTGGTGATGGAATTCCAGGTGCGCGGCGCCTCCAGATCGTGCGTGCGCGTTACGTACACGCCGGTCCTGGGAATCAGCTCGGCGGCGGTGGAGAGATTCAAGGTGGGCACGGTCTGGCGGGAGCCGATACCGCGGCCCTGGACGACTTCGCCTTCGAGCGTATAGGGCCGCTCCAACCAGCGCGCGGCCAGCGCCACCCTTCCCGATTCCAGCAGGCTGCGAATCGCGCTGCTGCTCACCGGCCGGCCGCGGCGGGTGACGGCGGGCACGATCTCGGTTTCGAATCCCAGCAGGCTGCCAAGCTGGCGCAGCGTCTCCACGTTGCCCGCATGGTTGTGACCGAAGCGGAAATTATCTCCCACCAGAACGGCGCGCGCCCCCAGGCGGCCGGCCACGATCTGGCGCGCGAATTGTTCCGGCGTGAGCCAGGCGACGTCCGCGGTGAACGGCAGAATCAGCGCCTGCTCGATGCCTTCGACCGCCATCAGCGAGGCGCGCCGGTCGGGCGGCGTCATCAGCCGCGGCGCGCGCCGCGGCGCCACTACGCGCGCCGGATGAGGATCGAACATCAACACGGAAGGCTTCCAGCCGCGCTCCAGGCCGATCTGTTTCAGGCGCCGCAGAATGCGGCGGTGCCCGATGTGCACGCCATCGAAATTGCCGATGGTAAGCGCGCTGGGGCCGAAATCGGCGGGGACTTCATCGAGGTTGCGATAGATTCTCATGAGGCGCCGCCGTCGACGACGATTTCCAGGCCGTCATAGGCCAGCCGCACGTGCGGCGGCAGCATGCTTTCGGCGCGCTCATGCGCCAGGTCATGGCAGATATGAGTGAAGAAAGCCCGCCGCGGCGCGAGCCGCTCCACCGTCTCAAGCGACCGTGCCACGGTCGAGTGCGTAGGGTGCGGCTTGTAGCGCAGCGCATCCAGAAACAGCACGTCCAGGCCGCGCAGCATGTCGAGAGACGATTCGGGAATGGCGCTGTGATCGGTGAGGTAGGCCGCGTTGCCGAAGCGGAAACCGTAAATCGTCTGGCTGCCGTGCTGGATGGGCACTGGCAGAAACTCGAGACCGAACAAATCGATGGGGCCTCCCTCGATCAGCCGGGGCTCGAGCTGCGCCACGTTCGATTCTTTCTTCACGCCGTCGAAAATATACTGGAACACGCGTTGAATCGACTCCATCGTGTCCGGCGCCGCGTAAATCGGGATCCGCTCCTTCTGGCGGAAATTGAAGGGCCGCACATCGTCCAGTCCCATGATGTGATCGAAATGCGCGTGGGTGAACAGCACCGCATCCACGCGATCGAGGCGCGCGCGCAGAGCCTGGGTACGGAAATCGGGGGTGGTGTCGATGAGCACGCGGCGATCCTGGTAGCTAACCAGCACCGAAGGGCGCAGCCGGTTGTCGCGCGGATCGGTGGAAGTGCAGACCGCGCAATGGCAGCCGAGCGTGGGGACGCCCACGCTGGTGCCCGAACCCAAGACGGTGATTTTGAGCGGCGCCGCCATTCAAGCTTTCGCCTGGGCGGCCGCTTTGGCTACCTCCTCGGAGACCTGCACGAAACGGAAGCGCAGCTCGGTGAGGGAATTTTCCAGCAGCCGCTGCTCCTCCAGGCTGAGATTGCCCTTGGTCTTTTCCGACACAACGCCCATCATATCGATGGTGTGGCGAGCCAGGTCGAGTTCCGGCTTAGGTTCGTCTTCCTCACCATACGGCATCAGCCCAAGCTGCATTTCGGCCTGCGCGCGCAGGGAAAGCACGAGAAAGGAAAAGGACGCGGGCGGCAGCGGGATGCGAAAATCCTCCTGCGGCTGCGGGCTATCTTCGGTGTCGCTCATCAAATGTATTCTACCTTGGGCTGGTTCCTTGATCACTGTGCCAGCGGCTCCCTCCGCCCCGGCCCCTACGGCGAGGCGGCGAAATAATGGCTTCAGCGCTGGCTTAAGCCGCCATCCACAGCGAGCAATTGCCCGGTGACGAAGTTGGTGGCCTTGAGGAAATAGACCACCGCGGAGGCAATCTCGTCGGGCGTTCCACCGCGGCCGGCGGGGGTGGCCGCGACCATCCGGCGTCCGCGCTCATCGATGTCGTCGAACGGGATCACGCCGGGAGCGACCGTGTTGACGGTGATCCGCGGCGCCCAGGCCTTGGCGAGCGCGCGCGTCAGCATGATGACGCCCGCCTTCGAAGCGCAGTAATGGGCGTGCTCGGCCCACGGCCGGATGCCGCCGAGAGAGCTGATGTTCACGATGCGGCCGCCGCCGGCGGGTTGCATAATGCGCGCCGCCGCCTGGCAGCAAAAGAACACCGCCTTGAGATTGACGGAGTGGATGAAGTCCCAATCGGCTTCGGAAATTTCAAGCGGATCGAAGCGCGTGAAGCGGGCCGCGTTGTTCACCAGGCCGTCGATGCGCCCGCACTGGCGCAGGGTTTCGGCGAACAGGCGCTCGATTTCGGCCACCGATTCCAGGTTGGCCTGCACCACAGGCGCGCCGCCGCACTCCGCCGCCGTCCGCCGCGCATCCGCCTCCGAGCCGTAGTAATGGATCACCACTCGCGCGCCTTCGCGCGCCAGCCGCAGCGCAATTCCGCGGCCGATGCGTTTGGCGGCGCCGGTCACCACCACCACTTTGTCACGCAAATCCAGCTCCGGGTTGGCTGTCACCGTTGATCTCCAGGCCCAATGGCCAGTACTGGCCAGTATACGCAGGTTGCGGTTTACCTGGCGACCGCGGCTCCGGGACATCGGAGCCATGGCGTCGCTGCGGCGCCAGAGAGCAGCGAGTCTCTGAGCGTACTATGTACGCCTGGCGGTGCGGGTGTTCACGGAGCTCTGAAGAAATCGGTTGGCAGGCGGAAGCGCCTGCCCCACTGCGCCTCTAACTCTTCGGCGACAAGGTGGGACAGACGCCTTCGTCTGTCAACCCGACCGTCCGCGCCGATTTCTTCACAGACCTTCACGCGTAAACTTTTCCGCCGCGCCTCATTCAGGGATTACACGGTCTGATCCTCTTGTTATAGTCAGGTTGGGTAACCGATATGGAACGGACCATTTCATTCACCTTGAATGGCAAAACGGCGGCCGTGCAGGCAGACGACGAACGGATGCTGCTGTGGGTGTTACGCAGCGATCTGGGCCTCACGGGCACGAAATTCGGCTGCGGCGAAGGATTGTGCGGGGCCTGCACGGTGATCGTGGAAAACGAGGCGGTGCGATCGTGCGCGACTCCGCTGAAGGCGGTGGCCGGCAAGCGGGTAATGACCATCGAAGGGCTCGGCCGGAATGGGCTCCACGCCATCCAGCAGGCTTTTTTGGAGCACCAGGCGTACCAGTGCGGATACTGCACGCCGGGAATGATTCTGACCGCGTACGCGTTTCTGCTGAAGACGCCGCATCCCACGCGCGAGCAGATTGCGCAGCACATGGAGGACAATCTGTGCCGCTGCGGATCGCATCCGCGCATCCTGGATGCGATCGAGGAAGCCGCCGGGGCGGCAAAGGCAGGTGCGTGATGGCTGACGTCGTAATCGCAACCGATGGCATGAAGCGGCGCGACTTCTTCGGGGTCGCGGGCGCGGGGCTGTACGTCTTTTTCGGCGCGGACGTGGCAGACGCTCAGGAGCCGGGGCGGCTGCCGGGGCGGCAGCGCGGCCCGACGGATCTCAACGCATATTTGAAAATCGGCGCGGACGGCCGGGTGACGTGCCTGGTCGGCAAGGTGGAACTGGGCCAGGGCGCGATGACCGAACTGGCGATGGCGCTGGCGGAAGAGCTCGATGTCGCGCTGAACACGGTGGACGTGGTGATGGGCGATACCGGCGTGTGCCCGTACGATATGGGAACGTTCGGATCGATGACCACGCCGCTGCTCTGGCCGGTGGTGCGAACAGCCGGGGCGGAGGCCAAAGCGGCGTTGATGGAGATGGCGTCGGAGCGGCTGCACGTGCCGGCCGCCCAATTGCAGGCGGAATCCGGGACCATCCGCGAATCGGGCAAGCCTTCGAATGCGGTGACGTACGGGCAACTGGTGGAAGGAAAACGCATCGAGCGGCACCTGGAAAATGTGCCGGTGAAGACGTCGGGGTTCAAAGTGATCGGCACCTCGCCGCGTCGCAAGGACGGCCCGGATAAGGTGACGGGCCGCGCCGAATACGCCGGCGACTTACTGCTGCCGGGCATGCTGCACGCGGCCATTCTGCGCCCGCCGGCGCATGGCGCGACTCTGAAATCGGCCGACACTTCGGCGGCCGAGAAGGTGAGCGGCGCGCGGGTGGTGAAAGACGGCGCCATGATCGCGGTGCTGCACGAGCGGCGCGATATCGCGGTAGCGGCGCTGGCCAAGATCAAGGCCGAGTGGGAAAACCCGCCGGCTGGTCCCAATGACCAAACCATTTTCGACCACATACAAAAGACGGCGCCGCAGCCTCGCGTGGTGGCGCAGAGCGGCGATCTGACGGCGCACGCGGGGATGGCGGGCCTGACGCTCGAGGCAACTTACTTGAATAGTTATGTTGCCCACGCACCCATGGAGACGCACTCGGCCACGGCGCAGATCGAAGACGGCAAGGTCACGGTGTGGGCCAGCACGCAAGCGCCGTTCATGGTGCAGCGCGCGGTGGCCGCGGCGCTGGAAGTCCCGCCCGACAAGGTCCGGATCGTCTCCCGCTACGTCGGCGGCGGATTCGGCGGCAAGACGGAAGCCGACCAGGGAGTGGAAGCGGCGCGCCTGGCTAAAATCACCGGCAAACCGGTGCAGGTGGTCTACAGCCGTCAGGAAGAGTTTTTCTACGACCGGTTCCGGCCGGCAGCGGTGATGAAGATTCGCGCGGGAATCGTGCTGAACAGCCACAGCCTCGCCGCGGCCAGCAAGATCGTGCTGTGGGACGGCCAGGTGTTCGGGGCGGGGGAAAGGGAGGCTGATCCGTTCTACGACATCCCGAACAAGCGGGTGACCTCTGCGGGCGGATGGATGGGCGGGAACCCTCTTGGGATGAATCCGTTCGCCGTCGGCGCGTGGCGCGCGCCGTCAGTGAACAGCAACACCTTCGCGCGGGAATCGCATATCGACACATTGGCCGCGGCGATGCGAGTGGACCCGCTGGAATTCCGGCTCAACAATCTGACGAATGCGCGGGTGCGGCGCGTGCTCGAAACCGCCGCCAAACACTTCGGGTGGAAGCCCGGCCGCGCGACGGGCGGGCGCGGAGCCGGAATGGCGTGCGGCATGTATGCCAACGCCTGCAACGCGACCATAGCGGAAGTGGAGGTGAACCGGGCGACGGGCGCCGTCAAGGTGAATCGCGTGGTGTTGGCGCTGGACGAAGGATTCGTGGTCAACCCCGACGGAATGCGGCAGCAGGCCGAAGGCTGCGTCATCATGGGCCTGGGCTACTCGCTGAGCGAGGAAGTGCGCTTCCGCAACGGCGAGGTGCTTGACACCAACTTCGACAGCTACCAGATTCCGCGATTCTCCTGGCTGCCGAAGATTGAGATTGTGCTGGTGGACAATCCGGAGATGCCGGCGCTGGGCGGCGGGGAACCGCCGATCATCGCCATGGGCGCGGCGCTGGCCAACGCCATCTTCGATGCCGTGGGCGCTCGCGTGCGGCAGTTGCCGATGACGCCGGAGCGCGTGAAAGCGGCGCTGGCAAAGGCCTGAAGCGCCGGAATTAGCCCCGTCCCCGTAACAGGCGTTTGCCGGCAAATGTTGCGCGCGCGGATTGCTGCGGCTACAATCGCTGGGCATGAAGCTGGCGGTGATTCTGTTGGCGGGCGCGGCGTGGGCGCAATCGTGGGTGGCGCAATCCAGCGGGACCAGGGCTTCTCTGCGCGGCATTAGCGTGGTGAACGCGCGCGTGGCCTGGGCCTCCGGCACGGCCGGAACCTGGCTCATCACCACTGATGGCGGAGCAAGCTGGCGCGCCGGCACGGTTCCCGGCGCCGAAAAACTGGATTTCCGCGGCGTCCGCGCGACGAACGAGCGAACCGCCTGGCTGTTGAGCGTCGGTAGCGGCGCCGACTCGCGCATCTATCACACGTCCGATGGCGGCCAGCATTGGCGCCAACAACTGACGGCTTCCGATCCCAAGGGCTTCTTCGACGCCATCGCGTTTTGGAGCGCGCGGCATGGTCTGGTGCTGGGCGATCCGGTGGACGACGAATTCGAGGTCTACACCACCAGCGATGGCGGGCATCACTGGCGCCGCCAGCACACCCCAGCAGCCGTTCCCGACGAGGGCGCCTTCGCCGCCAGCAACAGTTGCCTGGTGTTGCTCGGAAATCGCGAAGCCTGGTTCGGCACCGGCGGGCGCGGAGGCGCACGCGTGTTTCATTCGATCGATGGCGGTGGAAGCTGGACGGTGGCCCCCACGCCGGTTCGCGACGATGGAGCGGCGGCCGGCATTTTCTCCCTGGCCTTTGACGGCGGCCTGGCGGGCGTCGCGGTCGGCGGCGATTACAGCAAACCGGCGGATGCGGCGCACAATATTGCCGTGACGGCCGATGGCGGCCGCACCTGGACCGTGCCCGCTGGCGCGCCCTCCGGCTACCGCTCCGCGGTGCTGTATCTGGCCGATGACAAAGCCTGGATCGCCACCGGCACCTCCGGTTCGGACGTGAGCTTCGACGCCGGCCAGACGTGGCGCACGTTTGACACCGTTGGTTACAACGCGCTCGGCGCGGCGGATGGAACTGTGCTCGTCGTAGGTCCCAGGGGCCGCATCGCGGCGCTCCGGATGCGCTAGCCAAGTGCGGCAGGCGCTTCCGCCTGCCTACCGCCGCGGCAACTGGGTGGCACGGATAGGAATGAGCCGAACGCCGGGCTGAAGCGTACGGAAGGCACGGCATTTGGAGTTGGCAGGCGGAAGCGCCTGCCCCACTTGGCCGGTCACTTCACGGCCACCGCATCCACCGCGAAACCGGCATCCATCGAGGGCAGTGCTTCGAACAGTAGCAGCGTTCCGGCGGGCGGGTGCTCGGCATCGAAGACCTCCGCTCGCGCCTGGCGCACTTGGCCGGCAATATCGAGCGAAAGCGGATAATAACTTGCGAAGGCCACTTTGCCGGCCGACGTGCCGGCTTGCGTCAGCTCTTTTTGCAGGCGCGCGAACGCCAGCCCCGTATCGCGCAACTGGTAGCCGAAGGAAACTTGCGCATTGGTCAGTACCACCTCACTGGAATTCACCAGCGCAATCGACGATTGTCCGGACTCCCGCGGCAGGCCATCCGGATTCAGGAACTGGAGTGGCGCCGCGGGATCGGCGGCCAACCGCGCCACGGCTTCGCAGGCGGCTAGCGCGTTTCCCGGCGAGCGCAGCGTCTGCACGTAGTCGAGTGCCGCGTGCGGGTATTCGGCATCCACCAGGCTCCGCGTCGCGGCCACATCGGCCAGCGAGCTCACGAAGCAGGTTACCCGCAGCACGTTCTGCGGGGCCGCGCCCGCGTCCTTCACGGCCCGCCCCAGTTGCGCCATTGCTTTCCGCACCAGCGGCGCCACCGGATCGAGCGGGTTGTCGGACGACGCGGCCTGGGCGGAGAAGAACGCAAGGCCATGCGGGTTCACATCTTTGCGCGCTTCCCCAATCGCCTCCAGCACCACCTGCGCGCCCTCCATCGGCAGGCCGCCGGCGCGCACCAGGGTCAGCGCGGGCAACGGCCGTTTGCGATCGGAGAACTCTTCGCTTACCAGGTCGTGAACCCGCCGCACATCGCCCGACCCGGCCACGAAGGCGCGGATCTTGAGCACGGTTTCGCTCCCCGACTGATGCCACAGAGCCTTAAGCGCCTCGCGTACCTGGTGCGTGAGCAACCCCTTGCCGGCCAGCGGCGTGACGTGGAACGTGAGGCGGCGCGGATTGCCGGTAGTGACGGCCGGCAGCTCGGTGGGTAGTTGCAGGACTTGTGTGCGCTCTTCCTTCTTCGAGCGCCGATCTTCGGCGGGCGGTTGGGCGGCACTGGCGGCAACCGCGCCCAGCGTCAGCAGGATGATGCTCTGCGGCAAGCGCGGTACGCGCATAGAACTTGGATTGTAGCAAACGGGTGGACGGTGGCCGGATAGTATTCGACCTCGGGCACAGGCCCCGGACCTTGCCGAGGTTTAGGGTTTTCTTCGAAGCGCAATCTGCTGGCATCACGCGCTGCGGGGGAGGGACAAACCTCAGTTCCGTCGATTGGCAATCGCCTTAACCAGACGCCTCGCCTCCACGCACAACAATAGCCCGTCGTCTTGTGTGATGAACCGCGCGTGCATCGTGTCTATGCGGATAGGATGCAACCTCTGGAAAGATTCCCGCACGCTCTCCTGTCGTTTGAAGAACGGTGCAAAGACGTCACGCCAAATGTCGGCCCTGCAGATCACCGGTGCGTTCGCACGCGCCGCTGGGAAGGCGGATCTTCGGCCAATCCGCGGCGTACCCTAGCGTCACCTGTTCGTCAATGACAAGGTGCCGTCTAACTTGCCAATTTCTCGAACTGCGTAATTCGCACTTCGCGATCTTCGAATACAGCGCGAATCTCAAGGCGACCGCCCATGGCTTCGATATACTCGGCCAAGGTGCTGACACAGATGTCGGACCGGTGCTCAATCTTCGAAACCTCTCCCTGATTGACGCCGAGGATCCCGGCGAGTTCCAACTGCGTCATCTCTTGCGCCTTTCGCAATTGGTCGAGCGGCATAGCGGCCAGACTCTTTTGGAACCGTTTCTCGATCTTCCGCTGCCGGTCGGCCGGCATCGCTTCCAGCAGCTCACGAAAATTACGAGTGGGCATCAGATGTTTCCCTCCTTCCTGAGCTCAAACAGATGTCGTTCAAAAAGCCGGTCCGTGACCGGCACGAACTTCTCGTACCAGCGATCGTCACCGGTCTTCTCGCCTCCGATCAAAAGGATTGCCGGAGCGGAGCGGGTTGAATGCATAGAGTGTCCGTAGCGGCCTCCCAGCGCTCTGAGTCCGCAATTCACGCATCTGCGGATGACGGGAACTGCTCACTTTAGAGCTGTGCGGGAAACCGAGGGCAGGGCCGAATTCGATGAGAAACCGAACGGAGTGCGCCACATCATCCTGCTGTTCCTCAGAGAGGGCGTTCCACCAGTCCTGGAATTCATCGGTGAACTCGACTTCCCAAGCCACACTCACAGTATGCCATATACGGAATACTTGCTGCGTCGGTGACCGCATAAGTTGCCTGACGGTTGCGCTGTGGTCGCAGCAAGAGATGCCCGCACCTCCCCCACCCAATATGGTATGCTTTGGCTGGATGGAGTCCCTACCTCATCTCGATCATGGCTCAGGAGTACCTCTGTACCGTCAATTGTACGAACAGTTTGCGGATAGGATCCGCTCCGGCGAGCTGGGGCAGGGCGAGCGGCTGCCCGCCACTCGCGAATTGGCTGGCTCACTTGGACTGAACCGCACAACCGTGGCTGCTGCCTACGAAATGCTCGAGGCCGAGGGCATGATCGCCGGTAGGGTAGGGAAGGGCAGCTTCGTCACTACGGCGCCATCGGCGGGTGCGGTGAACTGGGGAGCGTTGCTCGAGTATGGAGAGTTGGCAGGTCGGGGACCTGCCCCACAACCTGCCCCACGCGGCGAAGCGGCGCCTGCGTCCGCCGCCCTGGGGCGCGACATCATCAGCTTCGCCACCTCGCGGCCTTCGCGCGAGCTGTTTCCTTTGGACGAATTTCGCGCCAGTTGCGAGGCCGTGCTGACGCGCGTGGATCTGGCCGACATTTTGCAGTTGGGGTCGCCCGCCGGGTATGAACCGCTGCGCCGGCATTTGATCGAGGAAGCGCGCCGGCAAGGCGTGGCGGGCGCGGCGGACGATCTGCTGATCACCAACGGCTGCCAGCAGGGGCTCGATCTGGTGGGCCGCGTGTTGCTGCGGCCGGGCGACGCGGTCGCCGTCGAAGACCCCGTCTACCCAGGGCTGAAGAGCCTGCTCGCCGGCATGGGCGCACGCCTCGTCGCGGTTCCTGTGGGCGCCGACGGCATGGAGATTCCGCGCCTGGCCCGCGTGCTGGAACGCGAGCGGCCGAAGCTGATCGTGGTTACGCCGGACTTTCAGAATCCCACCGGCGCTACGCTGCCGCTGGCGGCGCGGCGCGGGTTGCTCGAAACGGCGCGAGCGGCCGGCGTTCCGGTAGCGGAAAACGATCCGTATGGCGAGCTGCGCTATCACGGCCAGCCGCTCCCGGCGCTCAAGCAGCTCGACGAGCACGGCGGCACGGTGCTGCTGCGCAGTTTTTCGAAGGCCAGTTTTCCCGGCTTGCGCGTGGGTTGGATGGTTGGCCCCAAGCCGCTGCTCGACCGCTTGCGCCAGGCCAAGGAGGCGGCCGATCTGCACAGCGACCAGCTTTCGCAGGCGGTGTTGCTCGAATTCGCCGAATCCGGCCGGCTCGAGGCGCACCGCCGGCGGCTGCTCGAGGCGGGCGAGGAGCGCCTGCGCGCTACCCTCGAAGCTTGCCGCGAATTCCTCCCGCGCGGCACGCGTTGGACGCGGCCCGAGGGCGGCATGAACCTGTGGGTGAGCCTGCCGGAGCCGCTCGATGCCGGTGAGCTGTTGCCCCGCGCGCAGAAGCTGGGCGTGGCGTATCTGCCGGCGCGTTATTTTGCCGTGTCCCGCCTGGAGCCGGGCGGGTTGCGATTGAGTTTCGCTGGGCTGGCGCCGCAGCAGATTCGTGCAGGCTTGGAAATCATCGGGAAGTTGGCGGCGGCGGACCTGGCAAGCGCGCGTCCCAGCGACGAGCCGGCTCCGGCGATGGTGTGAGGGGTAATCGACTTAAGGAGCATAGCGATGTTTGAATTTACGAGCGAGAGTTTTCGAGTCAAGGTCGGTCTGGCGGAGATGCTCAAGGGCGGCGTCATCATGGATGTAACCAACGCCCAGCAGGCCAAGATCGCGGAGGACGCTGGCGCATCGGCGGTGATGGCGCTGGAGCGCGTGCCGGCCGATATCCGCAAGGAAGGCGGCGTGGCGCGGATGGCCAATATCGCGATCATCGAGCAGATCATGCAGACGGTCAGCATCCCGGTGATGGCCAAGGCGCGCATCGGCCACTTCATGGAGGCGCGCATTCTGGAAGCGCTGGGCGTCGATTATATCGATGAAAGCGAGGTGCTGACGCCGGCCGACGAAGAGCATCACATCGCCAAGAGCGGTTTCAAAGTGCCGTTCGTCTGCGGCGCGCGCAACCTCGGCGAGGCGCTGCGGCGGATCGCCGAAGGCGCAGCCATGATCCGCACCAAGGGCGAAGCCGGCAGCGGCAACATCGTCGAAGCCGTCCGCCACATTCGCACCATCGTCAGGGAAATGAAGCATCTCACGATCCTGGGCAAAGAGGAGCTGGTGCACCAGGCCAAGGAGCTGCAGGCGCCGCTGGAGCTGGTCGAATGGGTGGCCGTCCACGGCAGGCTGCCGGTGCCGAACTTCTCGGCCGGCGGCATTGCCACTCCGGCCGATGCGGCGCTGGTGATGCAACTGGGCGCGGAGGCCGTCTTCGTCGGTTCGGGCATTTTCAAATCGTCCGATCCTTCGGCGCGGGCGGTGGCCATTGTGCAGGCGGCCAAGAATTTCGAGAACCCGGAGAAGTTGCTCGAGGCCAGCCGCGCGCTGGGCGACGCCATGCCCGGCCTCGACATCGCCAAACTGCCGGAGGGCGAGCTGCTGCAAACCAGGGGCTGGTAATGAAAAAGGTCGGCGTGCTTTCGCTGCAGGGGGATTTCGTCGCCCATGGCGCGGCCCTGCGGCGCGCCGGCGCCGAGCCCGTGTATGTGCGCCACGCCGCCCAGCTTGCCGGTCTCGACGGGCTGGTGATTCCCGGCGGCGAAAGCACCACCATGCTCAAACTGCTGCGCTACGACGGCCTGATGGAACCGCTGGCGGAATTCGCGCGCCGCAAGCCCGTGTTCGGCACCTGCGCCGGAGCCATCCTGATGGCGACCCAGGTTTCCGCCCCCGCGCAGGAGAGCCTTGGCCTGGTGGATATGGCCGTCGAGCGCAACGGCTACGGCCGCCAGTTGGATAGCCGCGTCACTTCCATCGAGCCCGAGGCCGATTTCGAGCGCCGCACCGCGCCCGGCACCATTGAGGCCGTCTTCATCCGCGCCCCCATCATCCGCAGCGTCGGCCGCGGCGCCAAGGTGCTGGCCCGCTATGGCGGCGATCCGGTGCTGGTGGAGCAAGGCCCGCACCTGGCCGCCACCTTCCATCCCGAGCTCACCGCCGACGCGCGCGTACATCGGCTCTTCCTGGAAAAGCTGTGAGCAAACACCGTACTCGCGTGTTGTTCGTCTGTCTCGGCAATTCCTGCCGCAGCCAGATGGCCGAAGCTTTCGCGCGCCTTTTCGGCGGCGACGTGATGATCCCGGCAAGCGCCGGACTGGCGCCGGCCTGGGGCATCGCGCCTGACACCATTCGCGCCATGGAGGAGAAAAACATTGTCCTGCGCGATCACTTCCCCAAGAGCCTCCAGAACCTGGCTCGCATCCGGTTTGACCTGGTCGTCAACATGTCCCAACGCCCGCTTCCGGAGGGTATGCCGGGGCGCCTGCTGGAATGGGAAATCCCCGACCCGATCGGCATGAGCTACGAGGAGCATTGCCAGATCCGGGACGAAATTGAGCGCAAGGTGATGGAGTTGATCGGCCAACTGCGCCTCGAGCGGCAGGCGCCGCAGTTCCGCGGGCAGGGCTCGGGCCGCGTGCCGCTGTGAGGCGGCGGGCGCGGACGGCATGATTTGCCCTTTCGCGCGCCGCGCGCGTCCTTGACTTTCGCGACTCCGGTAATTTATTCTGACCATTCGCTTTGGCCGCGCGGCCGCTATCAAAATGGGGGATCTTTCGCGCCCAAGACCGGAATCCGTGGAAAGGTCGCTCGATTCCACCTTGGAAAGCGTGGACCAGGCCGAAGACCTGGCCCTTGGCGTGGCGCGGCGAGCCGGATTCGACGAGGAAGATCTGATTAAAATTGGGCTGGCCGTGCGCGAGAGCATGGTCAACGCTGTGGTGCATGGGAACCGGTACAACACGAATAAAAAGGTGCGCTTTTCGGTCAGCATGAACGCCAGCCGGCTTACGGTGCGGATCGCCGACGAGGGCGAAGGTTTCGACTATGCCCATCTGCCGGACCCGCTGACGCCGGAGAACCTGCTGCGCACCTCCGGCCGCGGCATTTTTCTGATCCGGTCGTTCATGGACGATTTTCATGCCCGGCGTTTGGAGCCGGGCGGAACCGAAGTAACTTTAGTAAAGTTCGCGGTGTCTAAGTAGATTCTCAAGGATTCCAGGAGGCTATTCAGTGAGCGTTAAGTTGAGTACTCGGCAAGTGGGCGACGTCGCCGTAATCGACGTGGCCGGGCGAATCACTCTCGGCGAAGGGTCCAGCGCGCTGCGCGAAAACCTGCGAGACATGGTGAGCAAGAACCAGAAGAAGATCCTGCTCAACCTGGGTGAAGTTTCCTACATTGACAGCTCAGGCATCGGCGAGCTGGTATCGGGTTTTACCACGGTAACCAACAGCGGCGGCCAATTGAAGCTGCTCAATCTGAACAAACGGGTCAAGGACCTGCTGCAGATCACCAAGCTATACACCGTCTTCGATGTTCACGAAGACGAAGCCGGCGCCATCCGCAGCTTCGCGTGACCGCGAGCGTGGCCGGGTGCCAGGCTCGTTTAGCGACAGTTTTACCAACCGCTCCCTAACGGCGTGCCCTCTGGGCCCGGCTCTCGGAGCCGCGACCGTCAGGGAGTGGTTGCCGACGATTGCGCCGGCTGCTTCTCGAGACGGCTAACCGCCGCCCACGAACTGTACGATTTCGATCTGTGCGCCGGCTTCGACTACGGTGTCGCTCCACTGCGCTTGTTTGACGATGCGGCGGTCCACTTCGACGGCCAAGCGCGCGGGATCGAGCCCGAGGCGCCGCAGCAGCTCAAGCAAAGTTTGCTCCGAGGCGACGGTGCGCGCTTCACCATTGATGACAACGGGGATTTCCATCGCTGGTTGACACTCTTGTTTTGCAACCATTATAGTCAAATTTAGGCCGCAACTTTCCGGATCGCATGCCAGAATCCTACACCGAGGTGTACTTTCCTGTCCTGGTACAGGCCCTGCTGGCCATGGCCGTGGCTGCCGGCCTGATCGCTGTCTCTTACTTGCTCGGCAAGCGCGTGCGCAACCGCGTGAAGGACATGCCATACGAATCGGGCATCGTTCCCACCGGCGACGCGCGGCACCGCTTCAGTGTGAAATTCTACCTGGTGGGCATGCTGTTCATCCTGTTCGATATCGAGGCTATCTTTCTTTATCCCTGGGCGGTGGTGTATCGCGAGCTGAAGATGTTCGCGTTCGTCGAGATGCTGGTGTTTGTCGTCCTGATTCTCTCCGGGTTTTTCTACATCTGGAAAAAGGGCGCGCTCGATTGGTCTCCCGATTCCACCAGGGATGGAAAGCGCTAACGACCGACATGCTACCCGATCAGTTGCGCGAACATGCTCTCGCCCTTGCGGTCGAAACCTTTGACGCCGATGCCATCACCGGCGGCAAGTTCGACCGCGGCGAGCTGACCCTCGAGATTGCCGCGCCTAAGATCGCGAGCGTCTGCGGGTTTCTGAAATACGATCAGAAATTTGTGCGTTTAAGCTCGCTCACCGCCGTGGACCGCTATCCGGCCGAGCCGCGCTTCGAAGTGGTCTACCATCTGCATTCCGTCGAGAGGAACCAGCGGGTGCGCCTGAAATGCCGCGTGAGCGGCTCGGGTCCGGCCATCGAGAGCGTCACATCGGTGTGGCAGGGCGCCAACTGGTATGAGCGCGAAGTGTTCGACCTGTTCGGCATCCGCTTCCTCAATCATCCTGACCTGCGTCGCATTCTGATGCCGGACGATTGGGAAGGCTACCCGCTGCGCAAGGATTATCCCATCACCGGGTCGAGGATCTGACCATGAGCGAACCGGACACGCCCGGAGTCACCACCACGCTGGAGAGCGAAGAGCCCACCACCGGCAGGCGTACGCTGGTGCTCAACATGGGCCCGCAGCACCCCTCCACGCACGGCGTGCTGCGGTTGCTGATGGAGCTCGATGGCGAAACCATCGTGCATTGCCAGCCCGACATCGGCTACCTGCACACCGGCATCGAAAAGGAATTCGAGGTCAAGCTCTATCAACAGGCGGTCACGCTCACCGACCGCGTCGATTACCTGGCGCCGCTCTCGAACAACTTGGGCTGGTGCCTGGCGGTGGAGAAACTGCTCGGCCTGGAGATTCCGCCACAGGCGCAGTGGATGCGGGTGATGCTCACCGAGCTGACGCGCCTCAACAGCCACCTGGTCTGGCTGGGCACGCACGCCATCGACATCGGCGCCATGTCGGTCTTCCTCTATTGCTTCCGCGAGCGCGAGGACATCCTGCGCATTTTCGAAATGTTCTCCGGCCAGCGCATGATGACCAGCTACTTTCGCATTGGCGGGCTGGCGCTGGAGCCGCCGCGAGGCTGGCAGGAGCGGGTGAAGAAGTTCATCGACGTGTTTCCCAGCCGCGTCGATGAGTACGAGGATCTGCTCACCAACAACCGCATCTGGATCGGCCGCACGCGCGGCGTCGGCGCCATTCCGCTTGAGGATATGCTCGACCTGGGCGTCACCGGCCCCATGCTGCGCGCCGCCGGCTTGAAGATGGACGCGCGCAAGGACGCGCCCTACTCCAGTTACGACCAGTTCGATTTCGAAGTGCCGGTGCGCACCGAAAACGACGTGTACGCCCGCTACCAGGTGCGCATCGAGGAAATGCGGCAGAGCGCGCGCATCGTGCGCCAGGCGATGGAGGGCATGCCCGCAGGCCCGTGGAAGGCCGATTCTCCCCACGTGGTGCTGCCTGACCGCGACAAGATGAAGACCGAGATGGAGGCGCTCATCTATCACTTCAAGATTGTGACCGAGGGCTTTCGCGTGCCCGAAGGCGAGGTCTACCAGGTGATTGAATCGCCGCGTGGCGAGCTCGGCTATTACGTCATCAGCGACGGCACGTCGCGGCCCTGGCGCGTGCATATGCGCACGCCCAGTTTCGGCAATTTGCAAGCCACCCCGCGGATGGTGGAAGGTACCCTGATCGCCGATGTCATCGCCGGCATCGGCAGCATGGATTTTGTGTTAGGAGACACGGACCGATAGTAGGGGCCGGGCATGCCCGGCCCGCCCGCGCGACGCTCATGACATTCTCTCCCCAATTGGAAGCCAAATTTGCGAAGCTGCTCGAAAGCTATCCCGCCGGACGCCAGCGTGCGGCGATGATTCCCATGCTCCTCTACGCGCAGGATGAGATCGGGTCGGTCACCGACGAACTGGTCGAGGAAGTGGCCCAACGCGTCGGCGTGACGCCCATGCAGATCGACGAAGTTGTTTCCTACTACAGCATGTTGCACCGCCAGCCGCGCGGCAGGTATCACGTGCAGGTCTGCACCAACATCAGTTGCCTGCTGCACGATGCCGACCAACTGCTCGAGCACACCTGCCAAAAGCTCGGCATCGAAAACCACGGTGTCACCGCGGACGGGCAGTTTTCCATCGAAGAAGTAGAGTGCATAGGCGCCTGCTCCTGGGCGCCCGCGATTCAGATCAATTACGACTATCATCACTTGGTAACGCCCGAAAAACTCGACCGTCTTTTGGACGGCTTGAGGAAGAAGCAATAGAACATGCTGTATAACGAACCCAGCCCGCTCGAAACCAGAGTGCTGTCGCGCCGTTTCGGCATGCCGCATTCCGAGTCCCTCGACACCTACCTCGCGACCGAAGGCTACCAGGCGTTTACCAAGGCCGCCAAGATGACGCCAGACGAAATCATCAATGAGATGAAGGCGTCGAACCTGCGCGGGCGTGGCGGCGCTGGATTTCCCACCGGCATGAAGTGGAGTTTCGTGCCGCGCACCTCGCCCAAGCCCAAGTACATCGTCGTCAACGCCGACGAAGGGGAGCCCGGCACGTGTAAGGATCGCGTGCTGATGGAAAACGATCCGCACCAGTTGATCGAGGGCGTTCTCATCGCCGGGCTCGCCGTGGATGCGCACGCCGGCTGGATCTACATCCGCGGCGAATACCGCTATCTCATCGACATCATGGACCGCGCCATCGCCGAAGCCTACCAGCGCGGCTGGCTGGGCAAGAACATTCAAGGCACGGGCTTCGATTTCGAGCTCTACACGCACACCGGCGCCGGCTCGTACGAGTGCGGCGAGGAATCGGCGCTGCTCGAGTCGCTCGAAGGCAAGCGCGGCGTGCCGCGCATCCGGCCGCCGTTTCCGGCCGTGGTGGGCGCCTTCCAGTGCCCCACCGTGCTGAACAACGTCGAGACCTTCTGCGCCGCGCCCGCCATCATCCTGAACGGCGGCGCTGCGTTCGCTGCGCTGGGCGTGCCCAAGGCCGGCGGCACCAAGTTGACTTGCCTCACCGGACATATCAACAAGCCCGGCGTCTATGAGCTGCGGCTCGGCTTCCCGGTCAAACAGATGATCGAGGAAGTGGGCGGCGGCATGCGCAACGGGAAAAAGCTGAAGGCGTTCATCCCCGGCGGTTCGTCGTGCCCCGTGCTGACGGCCGAAGAGTGCGAGGGCGCCACCATGGATTACGATTCCATGGCGCAGCGCAAGAGCATGCTCGGCTCGGGCGGCGTGGTCATCATGGACGAAGACACCTGCATGGTGAAGGCCTGCCTGCGGCTGATGAAGTTCTACTCGCATGAAAGCTGCGGCTGGTGCATCCCTTGCCGCGAAGGCACCGCCTGGCTTACCAAGATCATGACCCGGTTTCACTCCGGCGGCGGAATGCCGCAGGATATCGGCCTGCTGGGCGACATCGCGAAGAACATGCTGGGCCGCACATTCTGCCCGTTGGGCGACGCCGCCGCGCTGCCGATGATTTCCATCGTCGAGAAGTTCCGCCATGAATTCGAAGATCATCTGAACGGCAAGCCGTGCCCCTTCGAGCATTCCGACCGGATGGTGACGGCGTAATGGCTGACACCGTAAAACTCATTGCAAAATGGGGATTGGCTCAAATTTCGCCGCTTTTGCGAAACTTCGTGCCGGTACCCGTTTTGCCCAGCAATAGGACTTGAATGGCTGACACGGTAAAACTGACGATCGACGGCCACGAGGTGCAAGCGCCGCCTGGGACGCTGGTGATCGACGCCGCCAAGCTGGCCGGCATCGAAATACCGGCGTTCTGTTATTACGAAGGACTGACGCTCCAAGCCGCCTGCCGCATGTGCCTGGTGGAAGTGGAGAAAATGCCCAAGCTGATGACCGCCTGCACGCTGCCGGTGGCCGAGGGCATGGTGGTGCGCACCGAGACGCCGCAAGTCGCCGCGGCGCGCAAGTACATGCTCGAATTCCTGCTCACCAATCATCCGCTCGATTGCCCGGTGTGCGATAAGGGCGGCGAGTGCGAATTGCAGGACATGGTGTTCCGCTACGGCGCCGGTGTTAGCCGCTACACGGAAACCAAGGTGCACACGCCCGAAAAACAATATTCGCCGGTGGTGTTTTTCGATGCGCCGCGCTGCATCCTGTGCTACCGCTGCGTCCGCATCTGCAATGAAGGTATGGGTGTCAACGCGCTCGGCGTGGTCCAGCGCGGCGTGGTCTCGGAAATCGCGCCCAATCACGGCGACCATCTGGAATGCGACGAATGCGGCGCCTGCATCGACATCTGTCCCGTCGGCGCGCTCACCAGCGGTATCTACCGCTACCAGACGCGGCCGTGGGAGATGACCCACGTCGGCACCATCTGCGCGCACTGCTCGGATGGCTGCAAGACCACTCTCGGCACGCGCAACGACCGCATTATTCGCGGCAACAACCGCGACCGCTCCGGCATCAACGGCGAATTCCTCTGCATCAAGGGCCGCTACGCCTTCGATTTCTACGAGCATCCCGACCGCCTCCAGGCGCCGCTGATGCGCATCGATGGCAAGCTGGAAGAGGTTTCGTGGTCGCAGGCGCTGGCCGCCGTGGCCGAAAAATTCAAGCAGACGATTGGCGCGGGCACCTTCGGCGTCGTCGGTTCCAACCACACCACCAACGAAGAAAATTACTACTTGCAAAAGTTCGCGCGGACCGTGCTCGGCACCAACAACATCGATCATCACCGCACCGGCGACGTGGTGACGCTGGTGGATGCGCTGAGCGGCAAATCGGCCAAGCTGGCCACCGTGGCGGACCTTTACGAGCGCAAGGCATTCCTGGTTCTCGGCGCCGATCTGGCGCTGGAGCATCCGCTCGTTTCTTACCAGATCCGCGCCAACTGGCGCCACCACAAAGCGCGCGTCTACGTGGTAACGCCCAAAGCTGTGCGCGAAGACAACTACGCCGCGGCCATTGTGCGCGGCCGCGACTACGAATCGCTGCGCGACAAGCTGAAGGCCGAGCCGGAGCTGGTCATCCTCTTCGACGATTCCTATCAGGGCGGGGAACTGCGCAAGCTGGTGGACTTCGGCGACTCGCTCGGCATTCCCGTGCGCTACGTCTGCCTGGTGGATTACGCCAATTCGCGCGGCGCCATCGATATGGGCCTCGCGCCGGAGCTGCTGCCGGGGTACCAGCCCTCCGGCCAGCCCGGCCTGCGCCTGGACGAAATGCTGGTCGCCGAGTTGAGCGTGCTGTGGGTGATCGGCGCCAATCCGCTCGAGCACGCTGAGCGCAAAGCCGGCTTCCTGGTGGTGCAGGATTTGTTCCTGACCGAGACCGCGCGCCAGGCTGACGTCGTGCTGCCCGCTGCCTGCGCTTACGAAAAGAACGGCACCGTCACTAGCGGCACCGGCGAGGTGCAGCGTCTCAAGCGCGCCATCAACACCATGGGCGCCAAGCCGGATCTGGAAATCATTGGCTTCATCGCGCGCGAAATGGGAGCCGCGGCGGCTCTCGGGCCCTGGACTCCCGACGCCGTCTTCGAAGAGATTCGCAAGAACGTTCGCGGTTACGATGTCGCCATGCCGCTCCTCGCCACCGGCGGCGCGGTGCAGACTATGCCGGTCAACGGCCGCCTCGCCGTCTCCGTCCCGGCCCACCTGGTGCGGTCTCGCCGCAACGGCCTGTTCGCCTCAGGCACGCTGGGGCGTTATTCTAAGGTACTGAACTCGGTACTGGAAAGCCGCTTGAGCCGCTAATGGACTCGTTCATCGTCATCAGCCTCATCAAGATATTTGTGGTGTTCGGCGCGCTCATGACCATCCTGGCCTACCTGCAATGGGTGGAGCGGAAGGTGATCGCTCACATTCAGGTGCGGCCCGGCCCTTATCGCGTGGGCCCGCACGGCCTGCTGCAGCCACTGGCGGACGTCATCAAGCTCATCACCAAGGAAGACCTGGTGCCGCCGTACGTCAACAAGCCGCTCTACCTCGCCGCGCCGTTCCTGGCCATCACCACCGCGCTGCTTTCCATCTCCGTAATTCCCTTCGGCCCCGCCATTCAGGTCGCTGGCTACCCGACCTATATGCAGCTCACCGACCTCAACTTCGGCGTGCTTTTCGTCCTCGGGGTCTCGTCGATCGGCGTCTACGGCATCGCGCTTGCCGGTTGGAGCTCGAACAATAAATACGCGCTGCTGGGCGGCCTGCGCAGCTCGGCGCAAATGATCAGCTATGAGCTGCCGCTCTCGCTCGCCATCGCCGCGCCACTATTGATCTCGAATACCCTGAGCCTGCGCAAGCTGGTGGATTCGCAATACGGCTGGCTGTGGAATTGGAACCTGTTTCACGGCTTTCAATACGTGAGCTTCATCGTCTTCCTGATTGCCGCATTCGCCGAAACCAACCGCGTTCCCTTCGATCTGCCCGAAGCCGAAAACGAGCTGGTGGCCGGCTTCCACACCGAGTACAGCAGCATGAAGTTTGCGTCGTTCTTCATGGCCGAATACGCCAACATGATCACCGTAAGTTGCATGGCGACGCTGCTGTTCCTCGGCGGATGGGTGGCGCCGTGGCCGGCCGCGTATGGCTCCGGCTACGTGCCGGTTGCGGTTTTCGCCGCAGCCGGCCTGGTCGCGCTCTTTCACGGCTTGCACCCGGCGCGCAAGCGCGACCGCTATAGTTTCCCGGTGGTCGGCGTCGTCTTTCTCATCGTCGCGGCGGTTTTCCTGGTGCCGCTCACCCAGAATATTCTGCTGCCGCTGTTCTGGTTCTGCGCCAAGACCGGCGCCATTCTCTTCCTCTATATTTGGGTTCGCGGCACGCTGCCGCGCTTCCGCTACGATCAACTGATGGGCTTCGCCTGGAAGTTCCTGTTCCCGATCGCTATGCTCAATCTGCTGGCGACCGGCCTGGTGATCGCCGCGTTCTAATGAGTGCCGTCAAATGGATGTGATTATCTTTCTCGTCTTTGCGCTGATCGCGGTGGTGGCCGCCATCAATGTGGTTGTGCAGCGCCATCCCATTTCGAGCGCCATATCGCTGGTCGCCGTAATGGGGTCGCTGGCCGTCCTGTACCTGCTGCTGGGCGCCGAATTCATCGCCGCCGCGCAGGTCATCGTCTACGCTGGCGCCATCATGGTCCTCTTCGTCTTTGTCATCATGCTGCTCAATGCCGGCGGCGAAACCAAGGCCGGCCGTTCCATTACCGCCAGCCTGCTGGGCGTCCCCGTGCTGGTGGCGCTGTTGGCGCTGCTGGCGTTTTTCACCGCGCGCATTTACCCGCCCGACACCGAGGTGCGCTTCGGCGGCTTCCGCGGCGGCACGGCGGCGGCCGTCGGCCGCGCCCTGTTCACCACTTACCTGCTGCCGTTTGAGATCACTTCGATTCTGATCCTGATCGCCATCGTCGGCGCCATCGTGCTGGCGCGCAAGGAGCTCGAATGACGGGCCACATCCCGCTGTCCTGGTTTCTGACGCTGAGCGCGGTGCTGTTCTCGCTCGGCGTAGCCGGTTTTATCTTCCGCCGCAACATCATCACCATGTTCATGTCGATCGAGCTGATCTTGAATGCCGTCAACCTCAGCTTCATCACTTTCGCCTACCAGCGGCAGCAGGTGGCCGGCCATCTGTTCGCGTTCTTCGTGATGGTGGTGGCGGCGGCCGAGGCCGCTGTCGGCCTGGCCATCATTCTGACCGTTTTCAAGAACCGCGGCACCTTGAATATCGACGACATGGACTCGATGAAGAACTGACACCCGACCGATGCAACTCTGGCTCATACCGATCCTTCCGCTGGCCGGCTTCCTCATCAACGGCCTGTTCGGCCGCCGCTTTTCCAAGGGGCTGGTCAACACGTTCGCCATCGGCAGCGTGGTCCTCGCCTTTCTGTGGGTGCTGAAAACTCTCTGGGGCCTGGGTGCGCTTCCGGGCACTTACGCCGAGCATTATTTCACCTGGATTCAGAGCGGCGCCCTTTCGATCGGCGCCGATTTCTCGGTCGATCGCCTCACTGCCGTCATGCTGCTGGTGGTCACCGGCATCGGCTCGCTCATCCACGTTTACTCCATCGGCTACATGGCCCACGAAGGCGGCTACTACCGCTTCTTCGCCTTCCTCAACCTCTTCATGTTTTTCATGCTGACGCTGGTGCTGGCCGCCAATTACCTGGTGGTGTTTGTCGGCTGGGAGGGCGTCGGGCTGTGCAGCTACCTCTTGATTGGTTTTTATTTCGATAAGAAATTCGCCACCGACGCCGGCAACAAGGCGTTCATCGTCAACCGCATCGGCGATTTCGGCTTCTCGCTGGCGATGTTCCTGATCTTCCGCCAGTTCGGCTCGTTCGATTTCGCCCACGTGTTCGCGCAGGTGCCGGCCGCTCCGGTCGGTCTGCTCACCCTCATCGGCATCCTGCTGATGTTCGGCGCCTGCGGCAAGTCCGCGCAGATCCCGCTCTACATCTGGCTGCCCGATGCCATGGCCGGTCCCACGCCCGTCTCCGCGCTCATCCACGCCGCCACCATGGTCACCGCCGGCGTTTACATGACCGCGCGCTCTTGGGTCATTTACACTCACGCTCCCATCGCCATGGACGTGATCGCCTATATCGGCATCGCCACCGCGTTCGTCGCCGCCACCATCGGCCTGGCGCAGAATGACATCAAAAAGGTCTTCGCTTACTCCACCGTTTCGCAGCTCGGCTACATGTTCTTGGGTGTCGGCTGCGGCGCCTTTTCGGCCGGCATCTACCACCTGATGACGCACGCGTTTTTCAAGGCGCTGCTGTTCCTCGGCTCGGGCGCGGTCATTCATTCTCTTGCCGGCGAGCAGGACATGCGGAAAATGGGCGGGCTCCGCACCAGGATTCCCTGGACCTTCTGGGTGATGCTCTGCGCATCGCTGGCCATCTCCGGCTTCCCCTTGACCGCCGGCTATTGGAGCAAGGACGCCATCCTGCTGGCGGCCGCTCATCGCGCGCCGTGGCTCTACTGGGCCGGAACGTTCACCGCCGGCCTGACCGCGTTCTACGTCTTCCGCGCGTTCTTCATGACGTTCTTCGGCCGCTACCGCGGCGAGGAGAAGCACCCGCACGAATCGCCGCCCGTGATGCTGGCCCCGCTGGTCGTTCTCGCCGCCCTCTCGCTCGCCGGCGGCTATCTCTTTAAGGTCCCCGACTTTTTGCGCTCCATTTTCCCCGCGGCTGAAGTGCCGGAGGAATTCAGCCTCATGGCCGTCGCCAGCGCCGCCGGCCTGCTCGGCATCGCCCTCGCCTACCTGATGTACGTCGCCAGGCCGGGGATCCCCGATTCCATCGCGAGCGGCGCCAAGGGCCTCTACGCCCTGATTTACAACAAGTACTTCGTGGATGAAATCTACGACGCGGCCGTGGTCAAGCCGGTCGTCAATGGCTCGCGCGTCTTGCTCTGGAAGGGCGCCGACGTCGGCTTGATCGATGGCATCGTCAACGGCATCGGCGCGCGTGCCAAAGGTGTGGGCGGCGTGCTGCGCCTCGTCCAATCCGGCAACGCGCGCAGCTACGCCACCTGGGTGGCGCTCGGCGGCGTGCTGGTGATCGTCCTCATGATTGCGGGAGGCCTGCGATGAACCTGCTCTTGCTCGTTCTCCTGCTTCCGGCCGTCGGATTCCTGATCGCGCTGGCGCTGCCGCGCTCCTCGCCGGCGTCGAGCCGCTACTGGGCGCTCGCGATCTCACTCGCCACCTTTGTCGCTTCGCTGGCTCTGCTCGGCTGGTTCGACCGCACGCTCGCCGGCGATCAATTCACCATCGATCTGCCTTGGATCGCATCGCCGGAAATCCGTTTCCACATCGCCGCCGATGGCATCAGCCTCTGGCTGGTGCTGCTCTCCACCTTCCTCACCCCCATCTGCGTGTTGATCAGTTGGCGCCACATCCAGAGCCGCGTCAAGGAATTCTTCGCTTTCCTGCTGCTGCTCGAATTTGGCCTGGTGGGCGTTTTCCTGGCCCAGGACCTGTTTCTGTTTTACGTGTTTTGGGAAGTCAGCCTGGTGCCCATGTACTTCCTGATCGGCATCTGGGGTCACGAGCGCCGCATTTACGCCGCGGTGAAGTTCTTCCTCTATACCATGGCCGGCTCGGTGCTGATGCTGGCGGCCATCATTTATCTGTATAATCGCGCCGGCACGTTCAGCTACGCCGCCATCCTCGATCAGCTCGCCAGCGGCCGTCTGGTCTTTGCCCCATTCGAGGAGATGCTGCTTTTCCTCGCCTTCTTCGTCGCTTTCGCCATCAAAGTGCCGCTGTTTCCGCTGCACACCTGGTTGCCGGACGCGCATGTCGAGGCGCCCGTCGCCGGTTCCGTCATGCTGGCCTCCGTCATGCTGAAGATGGGCACTTTCGGAATTCTGCACTATGCGCTGCCGCTGTTTCCCAGCGCCGCGCGGCGTTGCGCTCCGTGGATCGTGGTGCTCGCCATCATCGGCATCATCTACGGCGCGCTGGTCGCCATGGTGCAGCCGAATCTGAAGAAGCTGGTGGCCTATTCCTCGGTCAGCCACCTCGGCTTCGTCGTGCTCGGCATCTTTTCCTTCACCCAACTGGGACTCGATGGCGCCGTTTACCAGATGCTCAACCATGGCATCTCCACCGGCGCGCTGTTCGCGCTGGTCGGGCTGATGTATGAGCGCCGCCATTCGCTCGCCATCGAAGACTACGGCGGCGTCGCTACCGCTGCGCCGTGGCTTGCCAGCGCCTTCCTCGTCACCACGCTCGCTTCCATCGGCTTGCCCCTGCTGAACAACTTCGTGGGCGAGTTCCTGGTGCTGCAAGGCGCCGCCCTCGCCAATTTCAAATGGGCCGTCTGGGCGGCGCTGGGCGTCATTCTCTCCGCTTGCTACATGCTCTGGATGTACCAGCGCGTCTTTTATGGCGAGTTGACCGAGACCGTGCGGTCGCACATGCCCGACCTCAACCTGCGCGAGTGGGCGGTGGTAATTCCGATGATTGCCATGATGGTCTGGATGGGCGTCTATTCGAAAACGTTCCTCGACCCCGTCGGCAAGACCACCGCCCGCGTGCTCGAACAAACCCAGGTCAATGTTCCTTACCGGGTCGATCTCAAGATGCCCGCGCGCACGGAGGTGAGCCGTGCCCGCTAGCCCCATGTTCAATCCCACCGACCTGATCCGCTTCCTGCCCGAAATCATCCTCACCGTGATGGGCACGTTGATGATGGTGATCGATCCGTTGCTCAACCGCCGCGACTCCAAGTTCTATGGATCGCTCAGCCTGGCCGCGCTGGTGGCCGCCATCGCCGCCACCATCTACGCTTACACTGAGCCCGGCCCGGCCTTCGGCGGCATGCTCATTGTCGATGGCTTCGCCACGTTCTTTCGCGTGCTGGTTTTCGGTGTCGGCATCCTCACCATCCTGCCTTCATTCAGTTTCCTCAAGCGCCAGCAGGCCGAAACCAGCGAGTTTCACATTCTGTTGCTGTTCTCCATCGCCGGCCAATCCATCATGGCCGCCGCCAACGACCTCATCATCATCTTCATCGGCCTGGAGATCTCATCCATTGCCAGTTACATCCTGGTCGGCTATCTCCGTGACGATAAGCGCGCCAATGAGGCCGCCCTCAAGTATTTTCTGCTCGGATCGTTCGCCACCGGTTTCTTCCTCTATGGCGTAGCGTTGATCTATGGCGAAACCGGCAGCATCAATCTCAGCGTGGTGCACTCGGTTATCCTCGGTCCCGACGCGCCCTTGCCGGTCATGGTTGGCCTGGCGGCGGCGCTGATGTTCGTCGGCCTCGCCTTCAAAGTCTCCGCTTCCCCATTCCAGATCTGGGCGCCGGATGTGTATCAGGGCGCGCCCACGCCGGTCACCGCATTCCTTTCCACCGGTCCCAAGGCGGCTGCGTTCGCCATTTTCCTGCGCATCTTCATGACCGCCTTCGCGCCCGTCGGCCACTCCTGGGCGCCGCTGGTGTGGGCCTCCGCGCTGCTTTCCATGACCATCGGCAATTTCGCCGCGCTGTTGCAATCGAACGTCAAGCGCATGTTGGCCTACAGCTCCATCGCGCACGCCGGTTATGTGATGGTGGCGCTGGCGGCGCGCTCGGAAATCGGCACCGCCGCCGTCATGTTCTATCTCGCCGCATACGCGTTCATGAACGTGGGTGCGTTTGCTGTGGTCAGCTACCTTTCCGGCAAGCGCGAGCAATATCAAAGCGTCGAAGATTTCGCCGGCCTCGCGCAGAAACAGCCGTTCATCGCGGCCATGCTCTCCATTTTTCTGCTCTCGCTCATCGGCGTGCCGCTCACCGGCGGTTTCTTCGGCAAGTTCTACATCTTCAAAGCCGCGCTGGAATCGCACTTGGTGTGGCTCACCGTGCTCGGCCTGCTCAATAGCGCCGTGGCTGCGTATTATTACCTGCGTCTCCTGGTGATGATGTATTTTCGCGAACCCGGCGACGCCGTTGCGAACGCCGAGCCGCTCACGCCCGCGCTCTCCGCCGCCTTCATCCTGCCTGCCATCGGGACACTATTCCTCGGTATCTTCCCCGGCTGGGTGCTGGATTTCGCCGGACGCTCCGCCGGACTGGTGAAGTGAGGTCTGCCGCCGAGGGGGAAAGTGGGCCTTTTGCTGATGAATGATATAGCGATCCTGTCTGGCGTGCGCCGCACAAAGCATACCGGTTGCTGTAGTGTTTTTTTGCCTGCAGGGGTCTTAGTAATGTGACTACAGGGGCCATGCAGGGACCCCGGTCGTTTGACCGCCGGCACAGACTGGCTTTTTATGGCTAACTCGCGGCGAGTATTCGTCCTGGCGGCTGGGGCGATCCTGTTTTACCAATTGATTCTTCCGCCCGTCGTCGGCTTGGCCGATAATGGCGATTTCGCCAAGGTAATCGGCAGGTTCAATCTGTACGGGAGGGTCACCAAACCGCACAGATACATCGATGCTGTTTATAACTTTCGTTCCGACAAGCACTGGGTCAGCGACTTTATTTCACTCGAGATCCCACTCACCCAACTGGCGGTCTGGCTGAATTCGCTTGTCTCCAAGGACGGCAACTTCGATCTCCGATGCATCGGCATCGTTCACGGCGCGCTCTTTCTGTTTGCCGTCTGGCTCTTTGTCCCCTTACTAAAAGACGAGCCGCGCGCCGTCCGATGGGCTGTATGCGCACTGGCCCTTTTCATGTACTGCGACATGATGTACGTCAGCGCGCTGAACTCTTTCTACATGGATGAGCCAGCCTATTTTTTCACCCTGATAACCGCGGTCGCCTGCCTGCGCGTGATCAAGTTCGGCCGGAAGTTCGATGCCATTCTCCTGATGCTCTGTCCGTTCTTGGCCGTGACCGCCAAATCGCAACACGCGCCCATCGGGCTCTGGGTTGCCCTCATCTTCCTTCTGGCCGCAAGCGCGCTGAAGCCATTTGCGCGCACTCGCTGGCATGCAGCCGCGGCATGCCTTGTGCTCGCGGTGCCGCTGATGATGTGGAAGGCGCAACCCGCGGATTATACCGGCTACCCGCTGTACAACGTTGTGTTTGCGGAGATTCTGCCGCACTCGAAGGACGTTCCGCGTACGATGGCCAATCTCGGGTTGGATGATTCCTATCGTTCCTGCATCGGGAAGGGAGGCTTTTTCCCCGGCTCCGGGATGGAAGATCCGGCTTTCCGCCAGCGCCTTTTGCATCGATTGTCGTTCGGCAAGCTCGCTTTTTATTATTTGAAGCACCCCCCGGTGGCTTACCAGGCCATGGTCGACTCGCTATCGGCCGCGGGCAGTCAACATGCGCTCGGGAACTTCGATGCCACCACAGGGTACCGGCCGTTCGCCGAAAGCGGGGCGTTTGCACAATGGAGTGAAATCAAGCGCTACCTGTTCTTTCATCACGGCTCCGGCTTTCTGTTTGCGTTTGTCGCATTGGTGACCCTGCTCGGTATGTTCCTGTGGATGGACCGCCGTCGCCTGCCGCGCGGAGCCTTGCCAGCCGGGTTCTGCTTGATTGGAGCGGCTACAACCGAGCTGTGCCTTTCGACGCTGTGCGATTGCATGGATTCCGCGCGCCACTGCACGGTTTTCTTCGCACTCTTTGACATGCTCGTGTTGGCGTGCGCCTATTACATCCTAAGGTGGCTTGTCCCAAGGATGCGCTGGCGAACCGCGGCTTCCTTCAGCATTCCTTTCGATCAACCGGCCCCCACGGATGCCGAGGATATCCTGGCGCCGGCGCACCGGCAGCCCGAAGCGCCACTGGCTGCCGCGCCGCCCGCCTCCACCGCCGCGCCCGTTCCCTTGCGCTCCAGTCCGGCAACTCTTGAAGATCTCGCGGAAGGCGCCCACAGCCAGGCATGCGGGCCGCCTATTTCCGCGTCACCCGCCGACCCGGCGCCGGTTGCCGCTCGCTCAACGTCCTCACCCGCGCCCGATATGCGTCGCGTCGATCGCTGCCTCTTCGCCGCCGGTGCCGTGCTACTCGCCCTCTACTTCTACCGCCTGACGCGCGCTTCCCTCCACGTCTATTTCACGCCCGACGATCTGATGAACCTATATCGCTCCTGGATCTTTTCCGCCCCCGTTCTCCTAAAAGCCAACGTCCTGTTCTTCCTCAATTCCGACTTCATACGCCCCATGGGCAGCGTGTGGTACCGTCTGATATTTGATTTCGCCGGCTTCCGCCCCTTCTGGTTTCATGCTTCGAACCTCGCCATCCTGGCAGCTAACGTCTGGCTGACTTACGCCGTGGCGCGCCGCCTCGCCGGGTCGCGCGAAATCGCCGCCCTCACCGCTCTGGGGATGGCCTATCAGTATCACCTCGGGTGGATCTACTTCGACACCGGATTCATCTACGACGTCCTCTGTTATTTCTTCCTCTTCGCCGCCCTGGCGCTGTACCTGCGGGCGCGCAACGGGGGTGCCGAGCTTCGGCGCTGGCAATGGGCGGCCCTTTTTGTCCTCTTCATCTGCGCCTTGAATTCCAAGGAAATGGCGGTGATGCTGCCGGCGTTCCTGGGAGTCTATGAGCTGCTGTACCATCCGCCCCGTGCCTGGCATCGCGCGTCGCTTCACCGCTGGCTGCTTCGCGAAGGCCGCGCCATGCTCCTCACCGGCGCCGTGGCAGTGCTGTTTGTGGCCGGCAGATCGATCGGCCCTCAATCGCTCGTCACCAACGCCGCTTACGGGCCGTCCTTCACTTGGACTCAGTTCATGCTTACCAGCCGCCATTTCTTGGGAGACGTTCTCGGAATGCCCGACTGGCCGGCCTGGGAGGTGCTTCTGCTCTGGACCGCGCTGGCGGCTATCGCCTGGGCCGCGCGGTCGCGCGTGCTGGGCTTCGCCTGGCTGTTTCTGATGCTCAGCCCGCTGCCCATTGCATTCATCTTGCCTCGCGGAGCCGCCCAGTATTATGTGTGTGTGTTCGGATGGATGCTTTACGCCGCCGTCCTGCTGGTGAAGGCCGGCGCCTCGTTCCTCACCCACGATGTCCGCCTTCCCGAATGGTGGCTGGTGCGGGCGCGCGGCGCAGCTCTGTTCCTCATCTCGATGTTAATTCTCTACTCGGCTTACAAGCCCTTGGGCTACGACATATTCAGCAGCGCCTCCCTGGAGGCTCCGGAAAACCGCAACACGGTGGCCCAGCTTCATGCCGCCGCGCCCGCCATCCGCCATGGCAGCCGCCTTCTGTTCCTGAACGATCCCATCCGCCCCGACTGGTACAACCTGATCTTCATCGTGCAGTTGAGCTACGACGATTCCAGCCTGCGCGTCTTCCGCGTCAAAGAAATGAAGCAGCCCCCGACCGGCCAGGAGATCGCTTCCTACGACTACGTCTTCGACTACCACGATGGCGCCTTCTTTGAGCTGCAGAAGCCGGCCAACTAACGCATCCGTGGCGCCGGCTGTCAAACCGGCTGTGTCGGCATTCTTGCCGGCATTCTGCAGAACATCCTGGCCGGTGTAGTGTTTCTTGTTCGCTCCGGGTCTTAGTACCATGAGCACAGTGACAATCCTGGAAATGCGACCTTCTCGACGTGAGGACACGACACGTTGACCGATCGCGAAAAAGACTCGCTTGCTGCCCAGGTCTTGGCTGTCATCCGCGCTCGCTTCGATCCGCCCGGTCTCGCCGATACCCAGGACATTTTGGATCGCGCCCGCCGCCAGGCCCAAGCTCCGCCTCCCGCGCCCGCGCCCGTTCCCATGCCTTCCACGCCGCCCGGCCCCGCACCCGACATGCGTCGCGTCGATCGCTGCCTCTTCGCCGCCGGCGCGCTGCTGCTCGCCCTCTACTTCTACCGCCTGACGCGCGCTTCCCTCCACGTCTATTTCACGCCCGACGATCTGATGAACCTGTACCGCTCCTGGATCTTTTCCGCGGGCCTTCTCCTGAAAGCCAACCTCCTGTTCTTCCTCAATTCCGATTTCGGACGTCCCATGGGCAGCGTATGGTACCGTCTGATATTCGATTTCGCCGGCTTCCACTCCTTCTGGTTCCACGCTTCGAACCTCGCCATCCTGGCAGCTAACATCTGGCTGACTTACGCTGTGGCGCGCCGCCTCGCCGGGTCGCGCGAAATCGCCGCCCTCACCGCCCTGGCGATGGCCTATCAGTATCACCTCGGGTGGATCTACTTCGACACCGGATTCATCTATGACGTCCTCTGTTATTTCTTCCTCTTCGCCGCCCTGGCGCTGTACCTGCGGGCGCGCGACGGGGGTGCCGAGCTTCGGCGCTGGCAATGGGCGGCCCTATTTGTCCTCTACATCTGCGCCTTGAATTCCAAGGAAATGGCGGTGATGCTGCCGGCGTTCCTGGGAGTCTATGAGCTGCTGTACCATCCGCCCCGTGCCTGGCAGCGCGCGTCGCTCTACCGCTGGCTGCTTCGCGAAGGCCGCGCCACGCTCCTCACCGGCGCCGTGGCAGTGCTGTTTGTGGCCGGCAGATCGATAGGCCCTCAGTCGCTCGTCACCAACGCCGCTTACCGGCCGTCCTTCACCTGGACTCAGTTCATGCTTACCAGCCGCCATTTCTTGGGAGACGTTCTCGGAATGCCCGACTGGCCGGCCTGGGAGGTGCTTCTGCTCTGGACCGCGCTGGCGGCTATCGCCTGGGCCACGCGGTCGCGCGTGCTGGGCTTCGCCTGGCTGTTTCTGATGCTCAGCCCGCTGCCCATTGCATTCATCTTGCCGCGCGGAGCGGCCCAGTATTATGTGTGCCTGTTTGGCTGGATGCTTTTCGCCGCCGTTCTGCTGGTGAAGGTCGCCTCGTTCCTCACGCACGATATCCGCCTTCCCGAATGGTGGCTGGTGCGGGCGCGCGGCGCGGTTCTATTCGTCGTCTCGATGTTGATTCTCTACTCGGCTTACAAGCCCTTGGGCTACGACATATTCAGCAGCGCCTCCCTGGAGGCTCCGGAAAACCGCAACACGGTGGCCCAGCTTCATGCCGCCGCGCCCGCCATCCGCCACGGCAGCCGCCTTCTGTTCCTGAACGACCCCATCCGCCCGGACTGGTACAACCTGATCTTCATCGTGCAGTTGAGCTACAACGATCCCACCCTGCGCGTCTTCCGCGTCAAAGAAATGAAGCAGCCCCCGACCGGCCAGGAAATCGCTTCCTACGACTACGTCTTCGACTACCACGATGGCGCCTTCTTTGAGCTGAAGAAGCCCGCCAACTGACCGTTCCCGTAAGGGCCAACATGCCCGGCCCGTGCCGCGCGTGCCCCAGCCTGGCTCGTTGCCTACGCACTACGCGCAGTGCAGCGCCCGCATAGGCTCAATCCGCGTCGCGCGCAGCGCGGGGACATAGCTGGCGGCCACCCCTATCAGCCCCAGCAACAACGCCGCCGCGGCGAAGGTGGCCGGGTCCGTCGGGCTTACCTGGATCAGCATCCCGTTTACGGCTCGGGCGGCCAAAACTGCCGCGGCCGCTCCCGCAGCCAGGCCTGGAAGCAATAGCTTCAGGCCCTCCCGCACCACCAGCCCGCGCACATCGCTCGGCTGCGCGCCCAACGCCACCCGTATTCCCAACTCTTGCGTCCCTTGGCTCACGGCGTAGCTGATCACCGAGTACAGCCCGATCGCCGCCAGCAGCACGCAAATCAGCCCCACCACGCTCATCAGCGTAGCCGCCACGGTTTGCGGATAGAGCGAGGCCGCCGCCGCTTCCGCCAGCAGCTTGGTGCTGAATACCGCGTCCTGGTTGAGCGCCAGCGCTTCGCGCCGCAGCACCGGAGTCATCTGCAGCGGATCGCCCGCCGTCCGCAGAAACACCGAGAAGTTCAGTCCCGGCCGGAACCACTGCCGGAACGGCAAGTAGAAGAATGGCAGCGGCGCCTCCGCCAGGCTGTGGTACTTGCTGTCTTTCACCAACCCCACCACGATCGCCAGGCCGTTCTCCATCTTCAGCCTGCGGCCGATCGGATCTCGCCCGCGGAAGAACCGCCGCGCGAACGTCTCGTTGACGATGATCCGCATCTCCGACGCATGCTCATCGTCGCGGTCGGTGAACTCGCGGCCCTCCAGCAGCGGAATGCGCATGAACTGAAAGTAGCCGGGAGGAACCGTCGCCCGGTGGATCATCATCTGCTCGTTCCGCGCGGGCACGTACCCCTCGATCTCCAGGCGCTGCAGCGGTGACGTACCCACCGGGTGCCCCAGTGGCACTTCATCCGAGTAGGTGACGCCCACCACTCCTGGCTCTGCCTCCAGCCGTTCGCGCAGCTTACGGCAGAAGGTCCACTGCTCCGGGGCGGAATAGCCCGCGTACGACAGGTAAAACTGCGATACCGAGACGTTGTTCATATCGAACCCCGGCCGGATGCCGACCGTGTTCCGGAAGCTGCGGTAGAAAAGCCCTGCTCCCACCAGCGCTACCATCGCCAGCGCCACCTGCGCCATCACCAGCATCCCCCGCAGCCGGTGCGAGCGCGTCCCCGAACCGCCGCTGCGTCCGCCTTCCTTGATCGCCTCGTTCAGATCCGCTCGAACGGAAAACAGCACCGGGGCCGTGCCCGAAATCAGCGTCGCCAGTCCCGTGATCAGCACCGTGAAAGCGAGGGTGGGAAGATTTACGCCGCCGCCGAGGTCCAACGGCACGTCAATCCGTGGAGCCAGCAGCAGCAGCGCCGGTACCATCCACATCACCAGGATCACGCCGACCAGCGCTCCCGTCCCCGCCAGGATCAGCGTCTCGGTGAGCAACTGCCGCGCCAGCCGGCCCCGTCGCGCTCCCAGCGCCAGCCGGATGCCGAATTCTTTCTGCCGCGAGACCGCCCGCGCCAGCAGCAGGTTGGCGACGTTGGCACATACGATCAGCAGCAGCAGCGCGCACACCGCAATCAGGATCCGCAGCGGCTTCAGCAGCAGCCCCTGCAGCCCCAGGTGCCCCTCCCCAACCGGCACCACGGTGGCGTCCACGCCCTGGTTCGTCCCGGGGTACATGGCTGCCAGCCGCCGCGCCAGCGCCGAAACTTCCGCCCGTGCCCGCTCGATCGTCACCCCCGGCTTCAGCCGGATGATTATCGACGTCAGGTCCCGCGTGGCGCGAAACGTCAAGGTCCCGTCCCCCGTTCCCATCTCCGGAGCCATCGTGATCGGCATCCACACGTCGAACACCACGCCCACCAGGCTGCCGTGGAACTGGGGCGGCGCCACGCCCACAATCGTCAAATCGTGCCGGTTCAGCCGGATGATTTTGCCCAGCACCTTCGGATCGGAGTGATACCGGCTCCGCCACATGCCGTAGCTGATCACCGCCACCGGGTACGCACCCGCCTGCTCGCCCCCTTCTTCGGGGCGAAAGGTGCGTCCCAGCACCGGCTTCACTTGCAGTACGTCGAAATAGTTGGCCGATACCAGTTCCGCCCACGCGCGCCCGGTCTTGCCCTCTGCTCCGATGCTTAACGGTGTGAAGCGCCCCAGCGCCACGCCGGAAACCAGCCGCAGATTGGCGCGGTAGTCGCGATAGTCGGTGTACGACGAACCGTCCAGGTGCTCGCCAGCCGGCGTCATCATCTCGATCAGGTCCACCTGCTTCGCATCTCCCACGCCGGGGAAGGGATGCAGCAGGACCGAGTTGATCCAACTGAACACCGTCGCGTTGATGGCGATCCCCAACGCCAGGGTGAGCACGGCCACCACCGTGAAGCCCGGGCTGTTCCGCAGTATTCGCACCCCGAACCGGATATCTTGCCAAAGGACTCGCATACCGTTTTCTCGATTCGCAATTTACGGCCCGCGCCTAAGTTGTTGGATCCACGAACATGTCACACGTCATCGGTAACACTTTTGGAACCGATTGTCCGAAATCGGTCACCCCTGCCTTGCCCTCTGTAGGGGCCGGGCATGCCCGGCCCCTGGAGTTTCTACATTTCCGAACATTCGGCGACGACTCGCCCTGCCAACCCAATCGTGCTGTCTTGTATCAGGGCCGGCTTTAGCCGGCTTGAGCCGTGCCGCAAAATGTCGTAAGGAATCGGGCTTTAGCGCCCGCACTCCGTCCTTAGTTCACCCAGGGCCCGCGGTCGCTGCGCTTGCTCATGTAACTCTGGAACTTTTTCTTCGCACGTCGAAGTTTCCATTGGCGATACGCGCCGCCGATATCAGGCATTGGCACTCTCGGTAGCCGCCCCTTCAAGTACACAAAACCGAACGCCGCGCCGCCCAGGTGGGCGATGGTGCTCACGCCCGTATTCGGCCCGAAGGTGAGCAACAGCTCGATGGCGACGAAAATCATCACCAGGTACTTGGCCTTGATCGGGAACAGGAAATACATCAGCACGGTCTGGTCCGGATACATCACGCCAAAGGCCACCAGGACGCCGAAAATCGCTCCGCTGGCTCCCAGCGTAACCGTGCCCCAATAGCCCAGCAGCATGTTGACCACCAGCACGCACACGCCCGCCGCAATGCCACAGTAAAAGTAATACTTCAGGAATCGGCGCGTACCCCAATCGCGTTCGAGCTGGAGCCCGAACATCCACAGCGTGAGCATGTTGAACAGTACGTGCGTGATGCCCGCATGCAGAAACATGTAAGTGACAAGCTGCCACACGAACAGGTTTCGCACCGCGGCCTCCGCCGAAAGCGCCAGCACCAGCATGATTTGCCGCTGCAGTTGGAAGGGGCACAGGTAGATCAGCACGAAAATGCCTATGTTGACGATCAACAGCCACTTCACGCCGGGCGGGAAGTAGTCGTGAATGAAGCTGCGGCCAGACGGGTACCGCGTGTAGCGAGCCATGGCGGATCTCTTACTGTTCAGAATAACAGATGAGTTCCCGGCTTCCCGCTCTCACGCGCTCATCGATGGCTTGCGGTCGTCGCGCTTGCCGTAGCGCGCCAGCATGCGTGAGCACGCCTGCAACACCACCGCGAGCACCATCCACACCTGCCAGTGGGAGAACACACCGGAGGTGATGGCGAACTTGCCGGCCCAGCTCAGGTCCGCGGCGATGCGCCACAGCGCCAGCACCGACGCCAGGAACGCTCCCGGCGTCAAGAGCGCGGATACCGCCAGCGCCACCCGCTTGTTCTTGCGGCGCGCCTGGCTGACTCGCTGCCCCTTGCCGAACCGGATTTTGACCCGCATGGCTCCCGCGTGCGCTCTGCCGTACGCCGGCGCGGAACGCTTCCCGCGCAGTTACCAATTTAACAGCAATTGCGCTAGATTAGAGGCCATCATGCACCGTCTCAGAACCGCAGTTTTCGGCACCGGTTTCGTGGGCCGTGTCCACCTGGAAGGAATTCGCCGCCTCGGTTTCGTCCACGTTTATGCCCTCGGCGAGAGCCGCGCGGAAAAAGCCCGCCAGTTAGGCGAAGAATTCCACGTCGACAAGACCGATTCCGACTATCGCAAGATCCTGGCAGATCCCGCGGTGGATGCCGTCCACGTGTGCACCCCCAACGCTCTGCATTTCCCCATGGTTCGCGACGCGCTTCAGGCCGGCAAGCATGTGATTTGCGAGAAGCCCCTGGCAACTTCGGTCGAGGACGCCGCCCAACTGGTCGCCCTCGCCCGCCAGACCGGCCGCCGCAATTGCACTTTTCACAATTTGCGCTTCTATCCTCAGGTGCAGCAGATGCGCCGCATGCGCGAAGCCGGCGACCTGGGCGAAATCCTGGTGGTGCAGGGCACCTACTCTCAGGACTGGCTGCTCTACGACACCGATTGGAACTGGCGCCTGGACTCGAAGGCCAACGGCCGCTCGCGCTGCCTGGCCGACATCGGCTCCCACTTCTGCGATATGGTCGAGCACGTAACCGGCGCGCGCATCACGTCGCTGTGCGCGGACATCCAGACCTTCCACAAGACGCGCAAGCGCCCCAAGGGCTCGATCGAAACCTTCGCCGGCAAAACCCTCGCCCCCGAAGACTACCAGGAGGTCGCCATCGACACCGAGGATTACGGCGGCGTCCTCTTCCGCATGGGCGATCGCACCCGCGGCGCCTTCACCGTGAGCCAGGTATCGGCCGGCCGCAAGAACGGGCTCAGCATCGAAATCTTCGGCAGCAAGGCCGGCGTGGCCTGGAACCAGGAGCGCCCGGACGAGCTGTGGATCGGCCATCGCAACACGCCGAATGAAATTATCATCAAGGACCCGTCCCTGCTGAAGGAAGCCGCACGCCCCTATGCCGATCTTCCCGGCGGCCACAGCGAAGGCTACGACGACACTTTCAAGCAGGTCTTCCGGCGCTTCTACCAGTCCATCGAAGATCCGGCCGCCGAGCCCGAATATCCGCAGTTCGCCGACGGGCTCCGCCAGTTGCAGATTCTGGAAGCCGAGCTGGCCAGCGCCGATCGCCGCGCCTGGGTCGACGTGCCCGCTTTCCAGCCGGCATAGCCGCTTTCTAACTGCTGCTGGTAGCGCCGCCAGTCTTGCCTGTACGGCATCATGACATCTGCGACATGCGTTATCAAGACATCTGCGACATTTCTGGGGTAGGATTCTCGGCCGAAAGCCGAGGAGACAATGCCCTGGAAGAAGGCAGATGTGCA
>Ga0187852_1000566_pt1 | contig 40061 bp, 40 predicted proteins | sample June2016WEW_6_40_FD_134511 | JGI IMG/M metagenome (GOLD analysis project Ga0187852, IMG submission 134511) | Peatland microbial communities from SPRUCE experiment site at the Marcell Experimental Forest, Minnesota, USA - June2016WEW_6_40 | ecosystem: Environmental > Terrestrial > Soil > Wetlands...
CTTGCCTGCGCTCGGTCATTTCAACTGCCCGCAAGCAGGGATACAATATCTTGCAAACCCTCACCGCAGACCCCGCCCACCTCATCCAACGCCTTGCTCCTTAGGGGCGCCTTGGGAGTTACGTATCAACAGCAAACGCTATAAGAGCAATTGATTTTATTGCGTTTTCCCAAAATGGGGGGATGCCTGAGCATCGCCATATCTCCTGTGCGTGGCTTTGATCCCTAAAACCCAATTACAGAACGCGCTTTTTATTCCCGGCCGGCGCAATCGACCCTAATCTAAATCAATGTCCGCACGATGTTTTTGCCGTTAGCTGTATTTCGTGGAACTGCCATCGACGGATAATCGGCACGCTTATTCGAAGGGTCGCTGACGTTACGCCTCTTGGGAAGTTGGAAGCCGATTCAGTGAAGTCCGCTCAACCGAAAGGTTAGAAATCATGAGCAAACTTGTCGTGACCACATTTGATAGCGAGGCGAAAGCGTATGAAGGTACGCGCGCTTTGAACGAGCTTCATGCACAGGGCGATCTCACGCTCTACGGAATGGCCGTCATCACCAAAGATGCTGGTGGCAAGCTGTCGGTAAAGGAGGGGCCGGATGCGTTGGCTGGCACGGCGGTCGGCAGTCTGGTCGGCGCGCTGGTCGGGGTCCTCGGCGGGCCGGCTGGCGTTATTGTCGGCCTGACCGCCGGCATGCTGCTTGGGGGCATCAGCGACCTTCTCAACGTCGGCGTCGGCATGGATTTTCTTGACAAGGTCTCTCGTGAGTTGGCTCCGGGCAAGGCGGCGGTGATCGCTGAGATCGATGAGGATTGGGTTACGCCGCTCAACACACGCATGGAGGCGATTGGTGGCTCGGTCGTGCGTGAGTCGCGTTCCGACTTCGAGGAAGCTGAAATTGTAAAGGCAGCTGCTGCGGACAAGGCAGAACTCGCGCAATTGAAAGCTGAACTGGCTCAGTCAGGTGCGGAGGCAAAAGCAAAGCTCCGGACACGGATCAAGGAGGTTAGGGCGAAGCTCGGTGAATTGTCCAACGAGGCGCAGACGAAGTCGCAAAAGCTGGAGAAGGACGTCAACGCCAAAATCAGCGCACTGAATGATCAGATTGCGAAGGCCAACGCACAAAACAAAGCCCGGATCAAGGAACGCCTTGTCGAATTACGTGCCGATCATGATCGACGAGTTGCCAAGCTGAAGCAGGCGGGCGCGTTGATCAAGGAAGCACTCGCTGCATGAGCCCATGCTACCGATGCGGCAAGGGTAGTCTTATTCTGGAGCGGCAAGGGCGACTTTGCTGCTCCAGTGTTTGATCCTGTCGTCCGTGAAGAATTCCGAACGCCCGGGGTTGCGGGGCTTCGCGGCGGGTTTGAAGTATTCGATTTTGCCGGTTTGATTGGCGCAGCCGGGGGTTATCTTGCAAATTGAAATGGCCGTCAGGTCGTGATTCTCTCATCGCGAGAGGCGCGATTTGGAGATTCGCGATGCGGCCGAGAGAGCGTCGGGACAGCGGACAGAAGGACCTCTTCCGCGCGCGCCTGGATCAGATCGTCGACATGGGCCATCCGCTGGCGAAGCTCGCCCGGTCGGTCGATTGGGGGTTTCTGGAAGAACGGTTCGGCGCGGTCTATTCGGACAAGCCCGGGCATCCGCCGCTGCCGACGCGCCTGATGGCGGGGCTGGCGATCCTCAAGCACATGCATGACCTCTCGGACGAGGCGCTGTGCGAGCGCTGGATCGAGAACCCCTTATATCAGGGTCAGGTTGTCAACGATCTTTTCCTATCCGTTGCCGCTGGCTTTGGACTTAGACCAAGATTGGAACTCCGAGAGCAGCGAAAAGCTCGCTGAACCTTATATCCGGTCGGCTTCGAGAGCCGGAGCCAAAATCCCTCATTCAGGGGAGGAGGAGTTTCCACGACGACAGGACCAATCTATTTTGGCGGCCGGCCAAAGCCGCGCCACGGGTTCTCACGGTCACTGCCGATCTTGGTCATGAGAGAGTCCGATCCGTGCGCGTTTATGCCTTCAACTCTGCCCCGTCAGGCACAAGGCCGGTTTCGAGATATCGCCATAGGGCGACGATTAGCTTGCGTGCCACCGCAACGATAAGGATCCGCCGCATTCTGCCCTTCAAGCCGTTGGTGCGATCATGGAACCAGCGCGCCAGAGCGCTCCCTGGCTGATATCTCAGCCAGAGCCACGCCAGTTCGATGCTCATCGTTCTCGCTCGGGGATTCCCAGCCTTCGTGATCCCTTGGTCCCGATCCATGCCGCCACTTTGAAAGGGACTCGGCGTAAGGCCGAGATAACTGCCCAGACAGCGACGGTTCTTGAACTCTCGATAGAACACCTCCGTGGCCAGGACATCGGCAACCTGAGGTCCGATCCCTTTGAACTGAACCAGGCGCTGGATTTTCGCGGACGATGGGATGGAAGGCGCGGCGCTCGCTTCGGCCGCTGCATCCCGGGCCTCGTCGATTTCCTTCAACATGGCATTGACTATGGCCAGGCGCTGGCAATGCCTTTCAACCTCAAGCGCCAGGCGCCGAGGCAAGGGTCGTCCGTCGCCGGTGACGATTTTGGACAGGCGACTTTGCCAGTCCCTGCGGCTCGGTTGAAAGTCATAGACACCTTGCGTGGCCAATAACCCCTTGATGCGCCCGATATGTTGCACGCGCTCTTTCATGAGGAATTCCCGCTCGCGATGCTGCCGCTTAGCATCTTCTTCCTCGATCGATGGCGGCCGAACCATGCTGCAAACCTTCGGCTCGCCGCGCCAGTATGCGATGAGAACACGCACCAGGTTCTCGGCGTCGAGCCGGTCCGTCTTCGCGCGCCGGGCCTTCCGGTTGACGTGCACGCTCGCCGCCTCGATGATGTGATTGATGACGCCACGCGCGTCGAGCGCGCGGTGCAGCCAGAAGCCGTCATAGCCAGCCTCATAGCAGGACACGACACTTACCGGTCGCCCCGTTGTCCGCGAGACTTTCTCGGTGGTGCGCTCGACGAATTCGAGAAGCTCCTGCACAGCGCCGCAGGGAATGCTTCGAAGGGAGATTTTATTCGACAAGGGCGTGAGCATCCCGATGAGCCACTTAGCTTTGCTCAACTCGATCGCCATGAAGCACACGCTCTCGGTGGTGTTCGCGGATGGCTCGATTATTGTACTGGCCATGACAGGTCTCCCGATATGTTGCTGGCATGCGGATGATAGCCGACTAGCTCGAACTGGCCCTGCATAGGATCTATTTCGAGTTGTTCTGCGGCGAGGAGTTCTTCCAGCACAAGCCGCCTTTCGACCGCTCGTCCTTGACGCGCTGGCGGCAGCGCATGGGCGAAGAGAAGCTCGTCGCGCTGACCCAGGAGAGCCTGAACGTCGCCACGCGCACGGGCGCCGCCAAGCCGGCCGACTTCGCCAAGGTCATCGTCGACACCACGGTGCAGCCCAAGGCGGTCGCATTCCCCACCGACGCCAAGCTGATGCATCGCGCGCGCGAGCGGCTGGTTCGGCTGGCCAGGAAACACGGCGTCGTCCTGCGCCAGTCCTACCAACGGGTCGGCAAATACGCGCTGATCGCCCATCAGCGCTACGCCCACGCCAAGCCGTTCAAGCGGGCGAACCGGGCGCTGCGGACCTTGCGCACGTATCTCGGCCGGACGGCGCGCGACATCGTTCGCAAGATCAAGGGCGACGCGGAGCTGAAAAGCGTGTTCGCCGAGCCTCTCTCGCTCGCCTGGAGGGTGCGCGATCAACGTCAGAACCAACGCGGCCGGAAAATCTATTCGCTGCACGCTCCGGAGGTCGAATGCATCGGCAAGGGCAAGGCGCATCGGCCTTACGAGTTCGGCGTCAAGGTCTCCGTCGCCACGACGCTTCATCATTCTCGCGGCGGCCAGTTCATCGCCCATGTGAAGGCGCTGCCGGGCAATCCCTATGACGGCCACACCCTCGGCGGCGTCGTGCCGGAGATGGAGGCCCAGATCGGCGCGAGCCTCTCGCGCATCGTCGCCGATCGCGGCTATCGCGGCCACAACGCCCCGCCCGAGCATAGGTTCAGGGTCTATATCTCCGGCCAGAAACGGCGCGTCACCGAAGCGATCAAACGCGACTTACGCCGCCGCTCCGCCGTCGAGCCGTGCATCGGCCATCTCAAATCCGAGCATCGGATGGGCCGCAACCACCTCGCCCATGCCGCCGGAGACGCCGCCAACGCTGTCCTCGCCGCCGCCGGCTACAACTTCCGCCGATTGCTGGCCTGGCTGGCGATCCTTTTGCGCGCCTGGCTGACCGCCGTCATCGCGACCGCCAATCCGCCCCTCGATCAGAGCGCTCTCGCGTAATCGGCGTTCTTCACAGACGACTGTGGCAGGCGAATTCGATCTCGATGGAGCCGTCGTCGAGCAGTTCGGCCGAGCCGTCGCCGGAGACTTCGTCCGTTTCGTCGAAGCCAGCCCAAGTGAAGCCGACCGACGAGCGGCTGTATTCGATATCGAGGCCGGCCTGGAGCGGGCCGAGCGCGATTTCGCCGCGGCCGTGGTCGGCGATCGTGATCATCGTCGGCCCGCAGAGGTCGAGATGATCGTGAGCCCAAATGTCTGACTCGACGATCCGCCAACGGCCGACAAGCTCGGAGTTCGCGGGCGCGCTCATGCCGGCGCCGCCAGGAGCATCGCCTTGAGCTTGTGCGCGATCGGCGTCTCCAAGCCCGCGTTGGCCAGCGCTTCCCTGGCGCACTGATTTCGTCTGGCCGTAAGAAAGTACGGAGCGCCAGGACCGCCGGCGCCGGGTGGGGTCATAAATTGCGCACCCCATCTGATAAGCTTCTTAAGGTGGCGGTCCCTCCGGAACCACGAAGATCTGACCGATATAGATCAGGCGGGGATCGCGAATCTGCGACGCATTCGCGGCGTAAATCTGACGAAAACGCATCCCATCGCGATAGAAGCGACGAGCTAAGTCCCATAGGTTGTCGCCGCGGACGACGGTCGTGGTTCGCACGTCTGTGACGACGACATCACTGGGTGGGGTTGCGGACGGCGAAGGATTGGACACTTCCGCTGACGAGATGGGGAGCGCCAGCTTCGCAGGAGGGGAAGAGTCCGGCGACGCCGGATTGGGTGCGCTTGTCGCTGTGGACACGGATTCCGTCAGAATTGCCTGAAACGGCGCTTGCGCCGCCGCTGAAGCAGCTGGGGCAGCAGGCGGCGTGGCGGCCGGATCGGCCACCTCCCCTGCCACAGCGGTGGACGCCGGCGACGGCATAGAAAGGGGCGCGGGCGACATCGCTGGCTCCGCAGAGGCGGGCTGGGCGACCAGCCCGGCTGGAGCGAGCGATCCCCCCGTCGCGGAGGGATATTGCGGATAGGAAAACGGGACCTCGGCGCGCGCCAACACGGCGCCGTTGGAACGATCGATCTCGTCCGCGCGGATAGTATAGCGGCCCGGCGACATTCCGTGCTCGATCGTCAGCGACCATTGCCGATCCTGTCCGGCCGAGGCCTCAGCGAGAAACGAGCCGTTGAGATACAGCCGAACGATCGCATTCGCCTCAGCGGAGCCCTTCACTTCGAGGCGGCCGGCCGCCGTCGCCTCGACCGTCCGCACGTACACGCGGACGGAGTCGTCGGCAGCGAGTGTGCTGGAGATCGGCGGAATACGGGCCGCGACAGCTTCCGGCGCGGGCGTCGCCGCGACTATCTTCGGCTGAGGCGACGAAGCAGTCGCCGTAGGCGTCGGCAGCAGCGGCGGGGCGTAGCGCGGCGCATCTGGCTTTTGTGCGGCGACTTCAATCGTCACCGCGTTGGAGACGACGGTTGGCGCCCCGCCGCTACGCGCCGCCAGCTCGAGACGGTGGCTGCCCACGGACAGCTGCGGCGGCAAGATGACGAACTGGCCCAACTCGTCGGCGCCGATCTCGGCAATGACGCGCCCTTCATCGCGCAGTTCCACCGCTGCCTTGGGCGTTGCATGTCCAGCGACGACTGTCTCTCCTGTCGAATCGACGCGCACGACGTCAAACCCTGGCCGCTCAGGCGCAGGTTCGATCGGCGCGGCCGCAGCCGCAGCGGTAGCCGCCTCGGCGGATTCTTGAACTGGCTGTGCAAACGTTGATGGTGTTGGCTGCGCAACGATCGGAACGTTCGGCTGAGCAATGGTTGAGGCAGGCGATCCTAACGACGAAGCCACGCCGGGGACGGCAACAGCCGATGGCGCGATCTGAGCTCCGGGCCAGACGTTGGGGAGCCTTGGCGCCAGAATTAAGCTGGCGACCGCCACCGCAGCGACGCAGATTGCTCCCGCCCAATACAACGCCTTAGCCGAATGCATGATGACTAAACCTCGCCGCGGACCCAGATTGCCGGCGACAGGAATCCCGTGGCGCTGCGACAATGCGCATCCTTACGCGTATGCATTCTGATAAGCTCGCTCAATTTAGCCGACATCCCCCGGATGACGCTCTCGCTGGGCCTAAGACTTTCACTCTTGGCGGACTTTGGCAATGCGTCGTCGTCGACGCGCGACCTTCCGTGCTTCCAAGCCGAAGACCAGCGGCCTAGCTTGCCGGTTCGAGCCGGAGCTGCCGGCGTATGGTAGGTCAGACACAAGCGATGCGTGCCTCAGGCTTAGGCTGGTCTTTGGAGGTCGCTGCGGATGGGATACGCGCGGCGCCGCACACGAAAGTCGCCGCGAAGAGGCCGATCGCGATATCGATTATGTCAGCGCGCCTTCACGTCCTCAGGCCGGGCGCGATCAGCTCTTCGATCCTCCTCGATTCACTCGGACCTTCCGTGCGGCTGGCTCAGAGGCGTGCTCGATGTCCGAGGCCGACAAGCCGAGCAGTTTTTTCGCCTCCTTGACCAAATTGGGATCGATCGCCCGCGGCTCCAGCGACAGGTCCTTGCCCAGCCGGTCCTTTATGATGCGAAAGGCCGCGATCCGGCTGTAAGGCTTATTGTTCGCCGGAATCAGATGCCACGGCGCACGTTTTGTCGAGGTTTCAGCCATCATGTCCTCGATCGCCGTTTCGTACTCCGCCCGGTGGGAGCGATTGCGGAAATCCTCGTAGGACAGTTTCCAGCGCTTCACCGGGTCGATAAGCCGATCGCGGAAGCGTCGCAGCTGTTCGTCGGGTGTAATGTGCAGGAACAGTTTGACCAGGCGGATGCCCGAGTCGACAAGCAGGCGCTCGAACTCGTTTATCTCGCGATAGGCGCGTCGCCATTCCTTTTCCGTCGCGAAGCCTTCGACGCGTTCCACCAGCACGCGCCCATACCGGGATCGATCGAAGACGACGACTTGCCCTTTCTCCGGCAAGCGTCGCCAGAAGCGCTGGAGATAGTGTTGGCGGCGACAACGGCTCGATTTCGCTCGAAGCCTGGGTCGTTTTCATCCCGACCTCTCTCGTTTCTGCAGTCTCACAGTCGCACTTGCGAGGGTGGTTGTCTGGCGGTTATCAAATCTGGGAGATGGGAGAAATCCGGGAGGTTAGGCGACGATGTTGCTTATCTAATTGATATTGCACAGACAAATAGCTTCATCCCCGACCTTGACATGGAGGGGGTCAGAGGTTCAATCCCTCTAGCGCCCACCATCTCCATCGTCGACCGGCGCGGATCGCCCGCCGTATTTCTCGCCCGCGCGAAGCTGCGTGACGGCGTAAGCGCCGAAGACTCCCGCCAACGCGAGCGCCATCCCGAACCAGGTCATCGCATAGGACAAATGGCTGTTGGGGAAGGCGACGATCGTTTCGCCGCCCTCCGGCAGTTCGGCCGGATCGGCGCCCGCATCGGCGTCGATCGAGAACGGCGCGTAACGAGACAGGCCCATCGCGCGCGCCATCGCCTCCACGTCGCGCGTGAACCATTGGCCGCTCGCCGGATTGTCGGCGGGCGTGAACCAGGTCCGGTCCTCGCTGGCGCGCATGAGCCCGACGACGACCGTTTCTCCTGCGCCCGAACCGCTCAAGGACAAGGCGGCCTTGTCCTTGCGATCCTGGGGCACGAAGCCGCGATTGACGAGAACCACCGCGCCGCTCGCTAGCCTCAGCGGCGTCATCACGAGATAGCCGGGACCGCCGTAACGCCCGCGCGGACTCCCCAGAGCGCGAAACACCAGCGCTTGCCGGCTCGCGTCATAGACGCCGGCGACATGCACATGGCGATATTCGTAATCCGTGGGATTGAGCCTCGGCCAATCGGCCTCCGCCGGCAAATCCACCGGCGCCGCGTGAACCCGCGACTCCACTGCGGCGATCAGCGCCTCCTTCCAGGCGAGGCGCTGCAACTGCCAGACGCCGAGGCTCACGAGAACGGCGACGCCCACCACGGTCGCCAGCGCCGGCGCGACCAGCGATCGAGCGCGCTGGCTCATCGGTCCTCGAGCCGCCCGGGCGCCGCCTTGTTGCTGTATTGCGAGGCGATCAGGAAGCCCTTGAGCGGCCGCAACATGCCGAGGCACACGATGAGCGTCAGCGGGACGAAAACGACCACGTAAACCCAAAGCGGCGGTTCGTAGGCGATCTCGACGGCCAGCGCGATTCCGAGCACGACGAAGCCGGCCAAAAGAGTCACCAGCACCGCCGGCCCGTCGCCGGCGTCCGCGAAGCCGTAGTCGAGGCCGCAGACGTCGCACTTGGGCGCGACGGTGAGAAAGCCGGAAAACATCCGCCCTTCGCCGCAACGCGGACAACGCCCGGCGAGGCCCGTCGAAACCGGCGAGATCGGGGGGTAGCGAGGCTCCTCAGCGGGCATGGGGGACGGCTCCCTCGCGCTTCTGCCGGCGCGCCGCGGGCCGGCGCGATCGCCTCAACCGGCCGCGCCCTCGATCGTCGCGCCCCACGAGCCCCAGACATAGATGCAGCAGAACAGGAACAACCACACGACGTCGACGAAATGCCAGTACCACGCGGCGAACTCGAAGCCGAGGTGTTGTTGCGGCGTGAACTGTCCGGCGTTGGCGCGCACGAGGCAGACGAGGAGGAAAATCGTGCCGATGATCACATGCGCGCCGTGGAAACCGGTCGCCATGAAGAACGTCGCGCCATAGATCGAATTCGAGAACGAGAATGGCGCGTGCGCGTATTCCCAGGCCTGGACGCAGGTGAAGGTCAGGCCGAGCAGGATCGTCAGCGTGAGGCCGGTCTTCAAGCCTTGGCGGTCGTTGTGCAGCAGCGCGTGATGCGCCCAGGTGACCGTCGCGCCGGACGTGAGCAGGATCAGCGTATTGAGCAGCGGCAGATTGAGAGGATCGAGAACCTCGGTCCCCTTGGGCGGCCACATGCCGCCGGTGAAGGCGACGCGTCCATATTGGATCGTTTCGTTGGAGAACAGCGAAGCGTCGAAGAACGCCCAGAACCATGCGACGAAGAACATCACTTCCGAGGCGATGAACAGGATCATGCCATAGCGAAGGCTGATCTGGACCACGCGCGTGTGATCGCCGGTTTCGGCCTCATGGACGACGTCGAACCACCACGACGCCATGACATAGAGAATGCCCGCGACGCCGACGCCGAGCAGCGGAACGCCGAAACGCCCGAGCGCCATCTCCTTGGAGTGCATCGTCAAGATGAGCCCGACAGCGATCATGAAGGCGAAGATCGATCCGACCAGCGGCCACGGACTCGGATTGACGAGATGATAATCGTGATGCGGCTTGGCGTGCGCGTCGGCCATTCGGGTCCCCTATGCGTCTTTCCGACCGGCGTTTCCGCCCGTCGGGTTGCTGCGTTTCACGGGCGCCGTCAAGCGGCGCGCGCGGTTCATAATTTCGGCTCCGAAACGCCCGTCGGCGGCGCGAGCGCAACAGGTTTCGAAGCGCTCGTCGGCGCGAAAAGCGTATAGGACAGCGTGATCGCCTCGACCTTGTCCATCGTGCGATCCTGCTCGAGGCGCGGATCGAGAAAGAACACCACCGGCAATTCGGCGCTTTCGTTTGGACCCAAGCGCTGCTCGGAAAAACAGAAGCACGAAATCTTGTCGAACCACGCGCCGGAAACCTCTGGAGTCACGTTATAGACCGCGACCGCCGAGGTCTCGCGCGCTTGGCGATTGCGCACGCGAAAGAAGACGGTCGCCGTGGCGCCGGTGCGCAACCTCACCGAATCGACTTCCGGCTCGAAACTCCAATCGAGTCCGGGCGCGACATTGGCGTCGAAACGAACCGTGAGCGTCCGCTCGCCCTTGACGCCCGAGTTGGCCGTAGCGACCTGCGTCGTTCCCGCGAAGCCGGTCGCCTTGCAGAACGCCGCGTAGAGCGGGACCGCCGCATAGGCGGCGCCGATCATCGCCAGCGCCGACAACGCCACGATCGCGCCGACGCGCCGGTTCCCCTGCCGTTGATGGGATGGAGAGCGGGTTCCCATGGCGCGCTTCACGGCATCGGCCGCAGGGCGTTCGGCCCGAGCTTGACGATCGTAATCGCGTAAAAGAGCGCGGCGAGAAACGCGACGCTGAGGCCGATGGCAAAATTGCGGCGGCGTCGATTACGCAATTGGTCGGCCGTAAGCGCGACGTTCGATTGCAGCGTTTTGTCGTCCATCGAAATTCCCCTCACAGGCCCCAGCGCTCGATGAGCCCGAATCCATGCTCGACGACGAGCAAGGCGACGAGAAGAAAGAGATAGAATATCGAGTAGCCGAACAATTGCATCGCCGCCGTGGTCGCCGGCGATCCCTCACGCGTGCGATAGACGCGCGCCGCCATGACCACCATGCCGACGCCCGAGGCGATCGCCGCCGCGCCATAGAGACGCCCGCCCAGACCGGTGAGCCAGGGTGCGACGCCGAGCGGCGCCAGCAGAAGCGAATAGACCAGGATTTCGAGACGCGTGCGCGACGGCCCCTTGACATTGGGCATCATCGGCACGCCCGCGCGCTCGTAATCGCGGCTCTTGACCAACGCAAGCGCCCAAAAATGCGGCGGCGTCCAGACGAATATGATGGCGAAGAGCAGCAGGCTGTCGAAGGTGACGCCGCCGCTCGCCGCCGCGTAGCCGACGACGGGGGGCAAGGCCCCGGCGGCGCCGCCGATCACGATGTTCTGCGGCGTCGAACGCTTCAGCCACATCGTGTAGACCACGACATAGAAAAAGATCGTGAAGGCGAGCAGGCCCGCGGCGAGAAAATTGGCCGCGGCGGCGAGCGTCAGGACCGCGAAAAACGCCAAGGTCAGGCCGAAATACAGCGCCTCGCCGGGATCGACGAGGCCCGAGGGAATCGCGCGCGACCGGGTCCTCGCCATCAGCGCGTCGATATCGGCGTCCCACCACATATTGAGCGCGCCGGCGGCCCCCGCGCCGACCGCAATGGCGAGCAGCGAGGCGAATCCGATGATGGGGTGAATGGGCTCGGGCGCGCACAGCATGCCCGCCAGGGCGGTGAGGACGACGAGCGACATCACCCTCGGCTTGAGCAGCGACACGAATTCGCGCGGCCCCGAGACATAGCCGATGATCGCCGCGTCGAGACGGGAACTGTCTTGGCCAAGCATGCTCATAAACGTGACTTTGCGAATTCGCGCGTTCTTCGAACTGAACGCGCAGCGTTCCAGCCGCCTGTGCGAGACGGCTGGATCAAGATCAGTGATCGAAGCCCGTGATGCGCGGCAGGGTCTCGTATTGGTGGAACGGCGGCGGCGACGGCAACGTCCATTCCAAGGTCGTCGCGCCGACGCCCCACGGATTGTCGCCGGCCACGCGCTTGCGCGCGAACGCGTCATACACGGTGTAAAGGAAGACGAGCGTCGCCACGCCGGCGACATAGGCGCCGATCGACGAGACGAAATTCCACTGCCAGTAGGCGTCGGGGTAATCGACGTACCGCCGCGGCATGCCGGCCAGACCGAGGAAATGCTGCGGGAAGAACGTCAAGTTGATGCCGATGAACAGCAGCCAGAAATGCAGTTTGGCGAAACGCTCGTCATACATATAGCCGGTCATCTTGGGGAACCAATAATAGAACCCGGCGAAGATCGAGAACACCGCGCCGAGCGACATCGTGTAATGGAAGTGCGCGACGACATAGTAGGTCTCGTGCAGCGCGCGATCGACGCCCGCGTTGGCGAGCACGACGCCGGTGACGCCGCCGATCGTGAACACGAAGATGAACCCGATCGCCCATACCATCGGCGCGCGCAGCGAGATCGACCCGCCCCACATCGTCGCGATCCAGGAAAACACCTTCACGCCCGTCGGCACCGCGATGACCATCGTCGCGAACACGAAATAGCGCTGCGTATTGAGCGACAGACCCACCGTGTACATGTGGTGCGCCCAGACGAGGAAGCCGACCGCGCCGATCGCCACCATTGCATAGACCATGCCGAGGTAGCCGAACACCGGCTTGCGCGAGAAGGTCGAGATGATCTGGCTGATGATGCCGAAGCCCGGCAGGATCAGGATGTAGACTTCGGGATGGCCGAAGAACCAGAACAAATGCTGGAACAGTATCGGATCGCCGCCGCCGGCCGGATCGAAGAAGGTGGTGCCGAAATTGCGGTCGGTCAGCAGCATCGTGATGCCGCCAGCCAGAACCGGCAGCGACAGCACCAACAGGAACGCCGTCACCAACACCGACCAAACGAATAGCGGCATGCGATGCATCGTCATGCCCGGCGCGCGCATGTTGAAGATCGTCGTGATGAAATTAATGGCGCCGAGAATCGACGAGGCGCCGGCCAAATGCAGCGATAGAATGACGAAATCCATCGCCGGTCCCGGCGTGCCGACCTTCGACGAGAACGGCGGATAAAGGACCCAGCCGCCGCCGAAGCCGTGCATGCCCGGCGAGCCCTCGACGAACATCGATATGAGGAGCAGCGTGAACGAGGCGGGCAGCAACCAGAAGGAGATGTTGTTCATGCGCGGGAACGCCATGTCGGGCGCTCCGATCAACAGCGGCACGAACCAATTGCCGAACCCGCCGATCAGCGCCGGCATCACCATGAAAAAGATCATGATGACGCCGTGGGCCGTGATGAACACGTTGTACATGTTCTTGGCGGCGTCGATCGAGCCGTCGCCGGCGAGGATCGCCGAAATCACCGGGAAGATCTTGAGGCCCGGCTCCATCAACTCCATGCGAATCGCGCCGGAAAGCGCGGAGCCGATCAAGCCCGCGATCACCGCAAAGATCAGATAGAGGGTGCCGATATCCTTGTGATTGGTCGAGAAGAGATATCGGCGCCAGCCGGTGGGGTGGCCATGCCCGTCATCCGCATGACCCTCATCGTGAATTGCCGCGTCGGTCGCCATGAAACCCTTCCCTCGAGACACTTTTGTTTTGCGTAAGTCGCCGAATCCTCGCGAGCGCGGCCTACTGGCGAACAGAGGCGGCGTCGGAGTTCGCCAGTCGGATCGCGCTTCCCGTCGCGGCGAATTTCTTCTTCGAATCGAGGAGCCAAGCCTGATACTTGTCTTCGCTTACGACCCGGAAGGCGATCGGCATGAACGCGTGATCCTTGCCGCAGATTTTCGAGCATTGGCCGTAATAGACGCCCTCGCGATCGGCCTTGAACCAGGTCTCGTTGAGGCGGCCGGGAACCGCGTCGATGCGGACGCCGAACGACTGGACGACGAACGAATGAATCACGTCGGTGGCGGTGATCTGCAGCCGCACCACCTTATTGACGGGAATCACGGCCTCGTTGTCGACCGAGAGCAGCCGAATGTCGCCGTTTTCCGGCTTCAGGTCGGCGGCTTCCTTCATGTAGGATTCAAAGGAAAAGTCGCCTTGGTCCTTCGGATAGGCGTAGGCCCAATGCCATTGCGACGCCGTCACCTTGATCGTCACGTCGGCCGGCGGAATCGTCAGCTGCATCGTCAACAATCGGAACGACGGCATCGCGATGACCACGAGAATCATCACCGGCAGGATCGTCCAGGCCACTTCGAGACCGGCGTGATGGGTGGTCTTCGAGGGCGTCGGATTGGCTTTTTCGTTGAACTTCCAGACGACGAAGACCAGCAGAGCCAGAACGAAGAGGCAAATCAAGATGATCACCGGCAACAGGATCGAATTGTGAAACCATTGAAGGTAGCGGGCGAGTTCGGTGACCGGCTGCTGAAATCCGATCTGGCCCGGTTCGGCGTGTCCGTAACTGTCGGCCGAGGCGGCCGAGGCCGAGAATAACCCGACGAGAGCGCTCCCCGCCCACACAACGATCGGGGGCAACTCAATTCGTCCGCATGCCTTCATTTCCCGCCCCGTTCCTCTTGCTTTCGCTCTAAAGAGCGCCCCTAGCGCCTATCGCCGCGGCCCTGTTCGCGACGCTTTGCCGCAATCACTGCGACATCATACCGCATTCTCGCGTTTTGCAAACCACAAAGACGCCACGACGCGATGGCGGCGCGGCGCCGGCGGCGCGGATCGAGTCGCGCCTTGACAGCGACAGGACTTTTGATACGCCATGCCCTCGATCGACGAACAGACAGCGGTGTTCATGGTTTGGGTCTTTCCCGACGGCGGGATCGGAGCGGGAAGAGCGACTCGGCTGGTCGGCGCCGCGATTCTCGGGCTTTGCGCATTGGCGCTTGGCCACGATCCGTCGCCTGCGCGGGCTGCGGTCACGGATAAACACGGCGCATGGGAAACGCGCTGCGAAACGCCGCCCGGCGCGGCCTCGCAGCAATGCGCGATCGTCCAGAGCGTCGTCGACGAGGACAGGCCCAACATCACCCTGGTCGTCATCGCCCTGAAGACGGCCGACCACAAGAGCCGATTGCTGCGCGTCATCGCGCCGCTGGGCGTGCTGATTCCGACGGGCCTCGGCTTGAAGCTCGACCAAGACGATTTCGGGCGCATGAGTTTCGTGCGCTGCCTTCCCAACGGATGCGTCGCCGAGGTCGTGCTCGAAGACAAGGTGCTGGAAAAGATGAAGACCGCGCAAACCGTGACCTTCGTTCTCTTCCAGACGCCCGAGGAAGGAATCGGCGTGCCGGCGTCGCTCGCGGGCTTCAAGGAAGGTTTCGAGCAATTGCCTTGACCTTCCCGCCTTGCGGAAGTGAATTTTGCTATAGATCGCCAATCTGCCAGCCGGAGCGTGAATCGATGATTGCGAGCGCCTTTCCCAAAAACCTGCGATTCGCCATGGTTCTCTGCGCGGCGGGACTTTGCGGCGCCTGCAGTTCGATGGAAAACATCATCTCGCCGTCGCTAAACGCCAAACCGGCCGCCGTTGCCGCGGCCCAGGACAGCAGCCATGCGTCCGAGTCGGACAAACTCGTCCGTTTGCCGCTGAGCCCGCAGGATCTCGACTGTCCAACCGTCGACGTCCAGGACGGCGCCGCATCCCTTCGCGTCGGCGGAACCGAGAACGCCTCGGTTCGTTACCAATTCGACATCGCGCAGACCGCCCGCGAATGCGCCCCGCAGGGCGACAAATTCAGCCTCAAGGTCGGCGTTTCCGGCCACCTGCTGATCGGTCCCGCCGGTTCGCCCGGCGCCTACAGCGCGCCGCTGCGAATCACCGTGCGCCGCGAGGTCGACCAGAAGCCGGCCTATTCGAAGACATACAAGATCGAGGCGAACACCGCAGGCGGCTCGGAGGCGCTGTTCCAATTTGTTTCCGAGCCGATCATCCTGCCGATGACGCGCACCGAATTGGCCGACGATTACTCGATCATCATCGGTTTCGACACCGGCCACGCCGCCGAGGTCGCGCACCCGCGCAAGCGACGTCCCGCGCCGGCGAACGACGCGCATTGACAAAGCGGCCGGCTTCGGGCTTGTTCTCCCGGTCAGATTAAGACACCCAGCGGAAGAGACCGGAAAAGTTCGTTCTTTCCGGCGCCGAAGGCGCAACCGCCCCGGAAACGCTCAGGCCGATGGACCGTTGGGTGATGACGCTCTGGAAAGCGGCGGGCGCTTCTTTCGCGCCGGCCCACCGACGGGGGTAACCGCCATTCGATGGCGGGAAATCTCTCAGGTCACGAGACAGAGGGGGCGCCGCCGAGAGTTCGATCGCGTAAGGCGTTCGAGCTTTGGGTGGTCGCTCTCTTGCTTGTGACCGGTGGACCATGTCGGAATCCGCGATCCTACGCACCCCCCTTCACGCGCTGCACGTCGAGCTGGGCGCACGGATGGCGCCGTTCGCCGGCTATGAAATGCCGATCCAATACAAATCGGGAATTCTCGCCGAACATCTGCAGACGCGCGCCAGTGCCGGACTGTTCGACGTCTCGCACATGGGCCAGGCGCGGCTCGACGGCGCCGATCACGCGACGACCGCGCGCGCGCTCGAGCGCCTGTGCCCGGCCGATATCCTCGCACTCGCCCCCGGACGGCAGCGCTACACGCAATTCCTCAACGCTGACGGCGGCGTCGTCGACGATCTGATGGTCACGCGGCCTCCCGGCGCGGACGGACGGCTGAACCTCGTGGTCAACGCCGCGCGCAAGGCGGTCGATTTCGCGCTTCTCGACGCGGCCTTGCCGGCCGACGTGCGCCTGACGAGGCTCGACGAAGCGGCGCTGATCGCGGTGCAAGGCCCGGCCGCCGCGCGCGCGCTGGCGCGCCTGGCGCCGGGGAGCGAAATCGCCGCGATGCCGTTCATGAGCGTGCGGCCGATCCGGTTTGAAACCTTCGAAACGCAGGTTTCGCGGTCCGGCTATACCGGAGAAGACGGCTTCGAGATTTCCCTGCCGGCGGGCGAGGCCGAAGCCTTCGCGCGCCGCCTGCTTCGCGAGAGTGAAATCGAGCCGATCGGCCTCGGCGCGCGCGATTCGCTGCGCCTCGAAGCGGGCCTCTGTCTCTATGGCCACGAACTCGACGAGACGATCGATCCCATCGAAGCGGGCCTCGCCTGGTCGATCCAGAAACGGCGCCGCGTCGAGGGCGGATTTCCCGGCGCCAGGCGAGTTCAGGCCGCGCTCGCCGATGGTCCCGCCCGCCGCAGGGTGGGAATCCGGCTCGACGGGCGCGCGCCCGCGCGCGAAGGCGCTGAAATCATCAGCGCGTCGGGCGAAAAGATCGGCCGCGTGACCTCGGGCGGATTCGGGCCGAGCGTCGGCGCGCCGATCGCCATGGGTTACGTCGAAAGCGCCGCGGCGACGCTCGGCGCGCGGCTCGCGCTGCTGGTGCGCGGCAAACCGCTCGATGCGCGCATCGCCCCCCTGCCCTTCCACCCGCACGCTTACTATCGCGGCTGACGATTCACCTGGAAAAAAGGAAAGAGCCGATGTCGGAAATCCGCTTCACCAAAGACCATGAATATGTCCGCGTCGACGGCGACGTCGGCACGGTGGGAATCAGCGATCACGCGCAGCAGCAATTGGGCGACGTGGTCTTCGTCGAATTGCCGGCGCTCGGCGCGAAGTTCGATAAAGGCGCGGGCGCGGCGGTGGTCGAAAGCGTCAAGGCGGCGAGCGACATATTCGCCCCGGTTTCCGGCGAGGTCGTCGCCGTCAACGGCGATGTCGACGCCGAACCCGGTCTGATCAATCAGGACGCGCTCGGCCGCGGCTGGATCATGAAGATCAAGCTCGCCGACCCAAAAGAACTCGACGGGCTGATGAACCAATCGGACTACGACGCTTTCCTCCAGACTCTCGCGTGATCCGCCATGCGCTATCTCCCGCTCGACGCTTCCGATCGCGCCCTCATGCTCGCCCGGGTCGGCGCCGCTGACATTGACGCGCTTTTTTCCGATATTCCCGCCGACAAGCGATTGTCCGCGCTCCTCGACATGCCCGGGAGCATGAGCGAACTCGAGGTCGAACGCGCGTTGACGACGATGGCGGCGCGCAACGTCGCGGCCGGCTCCGTGCCGTTTTTCCTCGGCGCCGGCGCCTATCGCCACCACATTCCCGCGAGCGTCGATCACCTGATCCAGCGATCGGAATTCCTGACGAGCTACACGCCCTATCAGCCCGAAATCGCGCAAGGGACCCTGCAAGCGCTTTTTGAATTTCAGACGCAAGTCGCGGCGCTGACCGGCATGGAAGTCGCCAACGCCTCGATGTACGACGGCTCGACCGCCTGCGCCGAGGCGATGCTGATGGCGCATCGCTTGACGCGGCGCAAGAAGGCGGTGCTCTCCGGCGGGCTCCATCCGCAATATTCCGACGTCGCCGCGACGCTCGCCGAGATGGCGGGCGACGAAATCGTCCGGATGTCGCTCGACGTTCGCGCCTCGGAGGACATCGGCGCTGAGATCGACGATTCGACGAGCTGCGTGATCGTGCAGACCCCGGATTTCTTCGGCAATTTGCGCGACCTCGCGCCCATCGCCGCCGCCGCGCACGCCAAGGGCGCGCTGCTCGTCGCCGTCTTCACCGAAGCGGTTTCGCTCGGCGCCGTGCGCTCGCCCGGCGAGATGGGCGCCGACATCGTCGTCGGCGAAGGCCAGTCCATCGGCAACGCGCTCAATTTCGGCGGCCCCTATCTCGGGCTGTTCGCCGCCCATCTCAAGCACGTGCGGCAAATGCCGGGACGTTTGGCGGGCGAAACCTTGGATGCCGACGGCCGGCGCAGTTTCGTGCTGACGCTTTCGACGCGCGAGCAACATATTCGTCGGGAAAAGGCGACCAGCAACATCTGCACCAACTCGGGCCTGTGCGCGCTCGCGTTCTCCATCCATCTGACCTTGCTCGGCGAGGCCGGCTTGCGCCGCCTCGCCAGGGTCAATCACGCCCATGCGGTCGACCTCGCCGAACGGCTCGGCGCGATCGGCGGGGTGAGCATGCTCAACGAGACGTTCTTCAACGAATTCACCATTCGCACGCCGCGAAACGCGCGCGCGCTGGTCGAGGACCTAGCGAGTCGCGGCGTGATCGGCGGCCTGCCGGTTTCACGCCTCGCGCCGGACGCCGGGCTCGACGACCTTCTCGTGGTCGCGGCGACGGAACTCAACAGCGCCGCGGATCGCGCGGCCTATGCGGCCGCGTTGGCGCAATGCCTGTGAGCCGCGCGCCTCTCATCGAATCAAGGAGAGACCTATGAACATCCAAGGCCGCCCGACCCGGCCAACTCAAGCGAGCCCGGCGCGTCGCGGCTCTTTCACCGGCAACCGCGCCCTCGACATGGAGGAGGCGCTGATCTTCGAAACCGGGAGACTGGACGCGAGCGGAGTCGATATCGAACATCCCGCGCCCTTCGCCTCGCGGCTCGGCGGCCACGCCCGCGCCGGCGAAATCGGCCTTCCCGGCCTCACCGAGCCGGAGGCCGTGCGTCATTACGTGCGCCTGTCGCGCAACAATTACTCGATCGACGCCGGGCTTTATCCGCTCGGCTCCTGCACGATGAAGCACAATCCGCGCCTCAACGAGAAAATGGCGCGCCTGCCGGGCTTTTGCGACGTTCATCCGCTCCAGCCAATCTCGACCGTTCAGGGCGCGCTCGAACTGATCGACACGCTGGCGCGCAAGCTGCTGACGATGACCGGCATGAGCGCGGTCGCAATGTCGCCGAAGGCGGGCGCGCATGGCGAATTGTGCGGCATGATGGCGATCAAGGCCGCGATCGCGGCGCGCGGCGAAGAAAAGACACGCAATGTCGTGCTCGTTCCGGATTCCGCGCACGGCACCAATCCCGCCTCGGCCGCGCTCATCGGCTTTTCCGTGCGCGCCGTGCCCGCCGGCGCCGACGGCGTGGTGAGCGCGCAAAGCGTGCGCGCGGCGCTCGGCCCGGACGTCGCCGCCATCATGCTCACCAATCCCAATACGTGCGGCTTGTTCGAGCGCGACATCGTGGGAATCGCGGACGCGATGCACGAAGCGGGAGCTTATTTTTACTGCGACGGCGCGAATTTCAACGCCGTCGTCGGCAAGACGCGGCCCGGCGATCTCGGCGTCGACGCCATGCACATCAATTTGCACAAGACCTTCTCGACGCCGCACGGCGGCGGCGGTCCCGGCGCGGGCCCGGTGGTCTTTTCCGAACGCCTCGCCTCCTTCGCGCCGGTCCCCTTTGTCGTGAGCGGCGGCGAAGCGCTGGGGCTCGTCGAACACGCGGGGGACAGCCGGGCGTTCGGCCGGATGAGCGCCTTCCACGGCCAGATGGGAATGTTCGTGCGCGCGCTCGCCTTCATTCTGTCGCACGGCGCCGACGGGCTGCGGCAGGCCTCGGAGGACGCGGTCCTCGCCGCCAATTACGTTCGCGCCTCGCTCGGCGATCTGATGTCCGCGCCGTTCGGCGAGCGGACCTGCATGCACGAGGTGTTGTTCGACGATCGTTGGCTCAAGGACAGCGGCCTGACGACGCTCGATTTCGCCAAGGCGATGATCGACGAGGGCTACCACCCGATGACGGTCTATTTCCCGCTGGTGGTTCATGGAGCGATGTTGATCGAACCAACCGAATCGGAGTCGAAGGCGAGCCTCGACCTCTTCATCATGACCTTGCGAGATTTGGCGATGAGCGCGCTCGCGGGCGAACGCGAGCGCTTCGTCGATGCGCCCCTCGACGCCCCACGCCGACGCCTCGACGAAACGCGCGCCGCCCGTCAGCCGATTCTGCGCTGGACGAAGCCCGCGCCGGCGTGAACGGGCAAAGAATCGGCCCACGCGGCGTCGTTGGCGGCTTGGCGCCGCGCGCGCTTGCCCGCATACTGCGACGGCATGCGTTCCAACCGGCAGGAAAGGCCGAGCGATGGTCGGTCAGAGGATGGCTCGAACGGGAGCGCTGATTGTCGCGGGTCTATTCGTCCTCGCGGGCCCCCTGTTTCTCGCGCCGAGCCTGGCGCAGCAAGCGCCGGCCGCGTCGCCGAGCCCTGCGCCGGCGGCCGCATCGCCAGTCGCGACCCCCGCTCCGGCGGCGCCCGCCAGCCCGACGCCGGCCGTCTCGGCGACGCCCGTTCCCACTCCATCGCCCTCGACGAGCCCGACGCCGGCGCCGAGCCCGACGCCCGGAAACCCCGATGCGACAAAGCCCGGCGAGAGCGGCTCGATGGGAGAGACGATCGAACTCGTCCCTCGCCCGGCCGCCTTGATCGAGGGAAGGGCCAATCGCGACGAGGTCTTCGGCGCCATCATCGGCTCGATCGGCCAGATCCGTACGGAAATCGCCAAGGCCGGGCTCAAAGCCGCGGGTCGGCCGATCGCGATTTTCCTGGAAGCGGACGACGTCGGATTCAAGTATCGAGCCGCCATTCCGCTCGAATCGATTCCGGAAGGCAAGACCGCGCTCTCCGATGCGGTTACGTTGGGGCTGACGCCGGTCGGCAAAGCGATGCGCTTCGAACACCGCGGCGCTTACGACGACATCGACGCGACCTATGAGGCGATCACCGCCTATCTCGACGAAAAAGGCGTCGACGCGCAAGACACCTTCATTGAAGAATATCTCAACGACGTCAAAACGGCGGACGACCCGAATCTGCAGGTCGACATTTTCGTCCTGCTGAAATGAGAGACGTCGCGGCGGCGGTCGTCTTCGACCTCGACGGCACGCTCACGGACTCTGGTCCCGGCATCTTGCGATCGACGCAGCTGGCGCTCGAGCGGATGAACGCGGGCGGCGGGGCCGATTTTGCCGTTCCCGCCGTGACGGAGTTGAGCTGGATCATCGGCCCGCCCCTGCAAGACAGCTTCGTCAAGCTCGTCGGCGCCGATCGCGCCCCGGCGTTGCTCGCCTTTTTTCGCGAGCGTTATTCGACGGTCGGCCTGTTCGAGAATTCGCTCTACGACGGCGTCGTCGAGGCGCTCGAGCGTCTGACGGCGCTCGATTATCGCCTGTTCGTCGCGACATCGAAAGCCGAGCCTTACGCCCGGCGAATTCTCGATCACTTCGGCCTCGCCAAGTATTTCATCCAGATCTACGGCGCCGAAATGGACGGTCGGCGTTCCGCCAAGAGCGAATTGCTGACCTATCTCTTGGGCCGCGAGCGCATCGGCGCGACCCAACGGGTCGTCATGATCGGCGACCGCAGGCACGACGCGCTGGGCGCGCGCGCCGTCGGCATTCCCGCGATCGGCGCGCTTTGGGGCTATGGCGACGCCGAGGAACTCGCGGATGCGGGCGCCGATCCGCTGATCGAAACGCCCAGACAAATTCCCGCGGCGGTCGCCGCGGTTTTCGGGCGAGCCGAATAGCGCCCGGAATGGCGCGGCCCGGTCACACGTGCCCGACCACCGCCTTGGGATGATAAGGCTCCTCGAGCCGCGCGATGGTTTTCGCGTCGAGCTGCAGCGACAGAGCCGCGACCGCGTCGTCGAGATGATGCGGCTTGGAGGCGCCGACGATCGGCGCCGTGACGTAAGGCTTGGAGAGAACCCAGGCCAGCGCCACGATCGCCGGCTTGACGCCGAATTTGCCCGCGACCTCCCCGACCCGGCGCCGGATCGCCTCGTCCTGGCGCGAGCCGAGGCCGAGCGCGCGGGTGTAGGCGTCGGTGCGCCCGCGCACGGTCGACGCCCCCTCGCCGAGTCCGGAGCCCGCGAGATAGCCGCGCGCCAGCGGCGACCAGGGGATGACGGCGATTCCCTGGTCGGCGCAGAATTTCATCATCTCGCGCTCCTCTTCGCGATAGACGAGATTGTAGAAATTCTGCATCGAGACGAATTCGACGTGGCCACGCTCCCTTGCGATCGAGATCATGCGCGCGAATTGCCAGGTCCACATCGACGACGCTCCGACATAAAGCGCCTTGCCCGCGCGCACGACGTCGCTCAGCGCCTCGACGGTCTCCTCGATCGGCGTCTCGTAGTCGAAGCGATGGATCTGATAGAGATCGACATAGTCCGTGCCGAGGCGCTTCAGCGAGGCGTCGATCGCCTCCATGACGTGCTTGCGCGACAGGCCGCGCGCGTTGACGCCGGGCCCCATCGGATTGAACAGCTTGGTGGCGATGACCACTTCGTCGCGGCGTGCGAAGTCCTTGATCGCGCGACCCAGGATCTCCTCGCTGGCGCCCGCCGAATACATGTCGGCCGTGTCGAAGAAGTTCACGCCCAGCTCGAGCGCCCGCTTGATGAAGGGACGCGCGGCCTCCTCCTCCAGCACCCAATCCCGCCACTTCGTCGAACCGTAGGTCATGCAGCCGAGGCAGAGCCTCGAAACCTTCATGCCCGTCTTGCCAAATCGTACGTAATCCATTGTTCTTCGCCTTGCTGATGGACGCAGCGCGCCCGGGCGCCGCGCGCGGGAAAGCTGCGCCGTTCGGCGCGAAAGTCAATCGCCGCAGCCATTGCGCATTTTCACGAGAGCGTGTTTACGGGCCGAGCGCGTCTGGCGCGCGGCGACGCGGTCACAAGCTTGCCGCCGCGCGCGCCGCCTGGTCGTACTGGCCGGAAAGGGCGCGCAGGCGCGCCGCCATTTTCGAGAGCCTGCCCTCCTCGAAGCCCATAGTCTTGACCGGCTCGACCAGCAGCCGCTCGCGAATTTCGCGATAGGCGCGGCAGGCCGCCTCGCCGCGCTCGGTTGCCGCGACGATCTTCTCCTTGGCGACGATCTCGCTTTTCACCAGCCCCAGGCGCTCCAGCTTCTTGATCGCGTAGGCGACGAGATGGGTGTCCTCGATGGCGAGGACGAGGCAGATGTCGGCCTGCCGCTTGCCCCGCTCGCGGTGGTTGATCGAATGCAGCACCATCACGTCGGTCGGCGACAGATCGGGAAAGCCGGCGGCGGCCATCGCGCGCGCGATCCAGCGCAGGAAGGCGTGGCTGGCGAGGATGAGGCCGAATTCGAATTCCGACAGCGCCGGGCTCGCGCCGGCCGCCAGATGGGCCGACGAGACGATCGGCCCCAAGCCTTGCGGCTCCGCGCCCGAGCTATCCGGCGACTTGGCCATGAACGCCCTCGACCCATTGCGATATCGACGATTTATCGATAACTTATCAGCAATGTCAAACCGAGGCGGCGCGCCGACCAGGATTTGCGGGAGTTTCACGTGGCCAAAAGCGCTTCGCGGGGAAAAGACGTCCGATCCGCGGCCAAACGCTGGGATTTCTGGATCGATCGCGGCGGCACCTTCACCGACGTCATCGGGCGCGATCCGCTAGGGCGGCTCCACGCGCGCAAGCTGCTTTCGGAAAGTCCCGCCTATGCCGACGCCGCCGTGCAGGCGATTCGCGGTCTCCTCGGCCTCGCGCCCGGCGCGCCGGTTCCCGGGGGCGCGATCGGCGTCGTCAAGATGGGCACGACGGTCGCCACCAACGCGCTGCTCGAGCGCCGCGGCGAGCGCACGCTGCTGGTGACGACGAAGGGGTTTCGCGACGCGCTGGAGATCGGCTATCAGGCGCGCCCAAAAATCTTCGCCCGCAACATCGTCAAGCCGGAGCAGCTCTATTCCGGCGTCGTCGAGATCGCCGAGCGCGTTCTCGCCGACGGAACCGTCGAGGCCGCGCCGGACCTTGACGTCGTCCGCGCCGAACTCGCGGCCGCGAAGGCGAGCGGCTTCGCGGCCGTCGCCATCGTCTTCATGCACGCCTATCGTTACCCCCGGCATGAGCGCGAGGTCGCGCAGGTCGCGCGCGCGCTGGGCTTCGCCCAGGTCTCGGTCAGCCATGAATGCTCGCCGCTGATCAAGCTGGTCGGGCGCGGCGACACCACCGTCGTCGACGCCTATCTCTCGCCGATTCTCGCGCGCTACGTCGCGCGCGTTTCGCAAGCGCTCGACGCCAAGCGGACCGGCGCGCGGGTGATGTTCATGATGTCGTCGGGCGGCCTGACCGCCGCCGAACTGTTCGCCGGCAAGGACGCGATTCTGTCGGGGCCGGCGGGCGGCGTCGTGGCGATGGCGCAGACCGGACGCAGCGCCGGATTTGGCGAAGTCATCGGCTTCGACATGGGGGGAACCTCGACCGACGTCGCGCATTTCGACGGAACCTACGAACGCGCCTTCGAGACCGAGGTCGCGGGCGTGCGCATGCGCGCGCCGATGATGATGATCCACACCGTCGCGGCGGGCGGCGGATCGATCCTGCATTTCGACGGCGCACGCTTTCGCGTCGGTCCGGATTCGGCGGGCGCCGATCCCGGACCCAAATGCTATCGGCGCGGCGGTCCGCTCGCGATCACCGACGCCAACGTCATGACGGGCAAGTTGATCCCCGACTATTTTCCCAAAATTTTCGGCGCCGGTCAGGATCAGCCGCTCGATGCGGCGAGCGTTCGGACAGCCTTCGAAGCGCTAGCCGGCGAAGTGGGCGACGGGCGCAGCCCCGAGGAGGTCGCCGACGGCTTCATCGCCATCGCCGTCGCCAAAATGGCCGAGGCGATCAAGAAGATCTCCGTCGCGCGCGGCTACGACGTCACCCGCTATGCGCTCAATTGCTTCGGCGGCGCGGGCGGCCAGCACGCCTGCGACGTCGCCGACGCCTTGGCGATCAAGACGGTGCTGATCCATCCGTTGTCGTCCCTGCTTTCGGCCTATGGCATGGGCCTGGCCGACATCAGCGCCCATCGCGGTCAGGGCGTCGAGGAGCCGCTGAACGAAGAGGCGTTGGCGCGGCTCGCCGGCCTCGTCGACAGGCTCGGCGAGGCGGCGGCGAAGGAAGTCGCGTCACAAGGCGTCGCGCGCGAGGCGGTCAAGCTGCGCCCGCGCGCGCAACTGCGCTACGCCGGCTCCGACACCGCGCTCGAAGTCGAATATCGCGGCCTCGCCGCGATGCGCCGCGCCTTCGAGAAGGCGCACAAGGCGCGCTTCGGCTTCATCGACCGCGCCAAGGCGCTCGTCATCGAGGCGGTCAATGTCGAGGCGGTCGGCGGCGCGGCGCGATTTTCCGAGCGCGCGCGGCCGATCCGCCCGGCCGCCGCGCCGGTTCCCGAACGCTCGACGCAATTCTTCTCGAACGGCGCATGGCGCGAGGCCGGCGTGTTCGTGCGCGACAAGATTCCGCGCGGCGCCCATGTCGCCGGCCCGGCGCTGATCATCGAACCGCACCAGACCATCGTCGTCGAAGAGGGTTGGCGCGCGGAAATCACCGCCAAGAATCACGTCGTGCTGCGGCGAATCAAGGCGGCGACGCGGCGCGAGGCGATCGGCGCCAAGGTCGATCCCGTCATGTTGGAGATCTTCAACAATCTCTTCATGTCGATCGCCGAGCAGATGGGCGTGACGCTGCAGAACACCGCCTATTCCGTCAACATCAAGGAGCGCCTCGATTTCTCCTGCGCGGTGTTCGACGCGCAAGGGCGCCTGGTCGCCAACGCGCCGCACATGCCGGTGCATCTGGGCTCGATGGACCGCTCGGTCGAGACGATCATCCGCCTCAACGACGGCCGTATCCGCGCCGGCGACGTCTTCGCGCTCAACGCGCCCTATAACGGCGGCACGCATCTGCCTGACATCACCGTCTGCACGCCGGTGTTCGACGATTCGGGCGAGACGATCCTGTTCTGGGTCGCCTCGCGCGGCCATCACGCCGACATCGGCGGCATCGCGCCGGGATCGATGAGCCCGCGCGCGACCGACATCCTGGAGGAAGGCGTCTATATCGACAATTTTCTCCTGGTCGAGCGCGGCCGCTTTCGCGAGAAGGAGCTTTACGAGCTGCTGGCGAGCGGCCCGTACCCCGCGCGCAATCCGCTGCAGAACGTCAACGACCTCAAGGCTGAGATCGCCGCCAACGAGAAGGGCGCGCGGGAACTCCGCCGCATGGTCGAAGCCTTCTCGCTGGAGACCGTGCAGGCCTACATGGGCCACGTCCAGGACAACGCCGCCGAAAGCGTGCGCCGCGTAATCGACCGGTTGAAGGACAGCGAATTCTCGACCGAGACCGATCAGGGCGCGATCATCAAGGTGAAGATTTCGGTCGATCGCGATGCGCGCGAGGCGACGGTGGATTTCACCGGCACCTCGCCGCAGCAGCCGACGAATTTCAACGCGCCCGAGCCCGTGGCTCGCGCGGCGGTGCTCTATGTCTTCCGCGTCATGGTCGACGACGAAATCCCGATGAACGCGGGATGCCTGCGGCCGATCCGCATCATTATCCCCGAGGGCTCGATGCTGAGCCCGCGCTATCCCGCGGCGGTGGTCGCCGGCAACGTCGAGACCAGCCAGGCCGTCACCGACACGCTGTTCGGCGCGCTTCATGCGCTGGGTTCGGCCCAGGGCACGATGAACAACCTTACTTTCGGCGACGCGCGCTATCAATATTACGAAACGATCTGCTCAGGCGCGCCCGCGGGGCCGGGCTTCAACGGCGCCAGCGGCGTGCACACCCACATGACCAATTCGCGCCTGACCGACCCGGAAGTGCTGGAGCAGCGCTTTCCCGTCGTGCTCGAGGATTTCCACATCCGCCGCGGCTCCGGCGGCAAGGGCAGCTGGTGCGCCGGCGACGGCACGCTGCGCCGCCTGCGCTTCCGCGAGAGCATGGAGCTGGCGTTGCTCACCGGGCACCGGCGCGTGAAGAACTTCGGCATGGAAGGGGGCGAGCCCGGGGAACTCGGGCGCAATGTCGTGCGGCGGAACGACGGGCGTTTTGAGGAACTCGAAGGCTGCGCGCAGACGGTGCTGGAGGCGGGCGAGACGATCGAGATCGTGACGCCGACGGGCGGCGGGTGGGGGAAGAAGGGGTGAAGGGGCCTTCGGGATCGGCCGGCGGCCTCGCCGGGATGCGATCCTCACCCCCGCCCCATGGCGTAAAACTCGTCGTTCGGCCGGATGCTGGCGAAATTCGCCAGCCGGTTCGACATGGCGTAGAACGCCGCGATCGAAGCGATGTCCCAGACGTCCTCGGCCGTGAAGCCGTGCTCCTTGAGCGCCTTGATGTCGGCGTCCTCGACCTCGTGCGAGCGCGTCGCGACGCGAAGCGCGAAATCGAGCATCGCCTTCTGTTTGGCCGTGATGTCCGCCTTGCGGTAGTTGATCGCGACCTGATCGGCGAGAAGCGGGTTCTTGGCGCGAATGCGCAGGATCGCGCCGTGGGCGACGACGCAATAGTGGCATTGGTTGGCGCTCGAGGTCGCCACCACGATCATCTCGCGCTCGGCCTTGGTCAGGCCGCCCGGCTTCTCCATCAGCGCGTCGTGATAGGCGAAGAAGGCGCGAAATTCGTCGGGGCGGCGCGCGAGGACAAAGAACACATTGGGCACGAAGCCCGACTTCTCCTGCACTTTGATAATCCGTTCGCGAATGTCGTCGGGCGCCTCGACGAGATCGGGAACGGAAAAACGGCTGATCGGCTTGGCGCTCATGGCGTTGGCTTTCTAGGCGATCCACGGGAATGCGCAGCCTAGCACTTCGCGGCGGCGCCCCAAAGCGACGCCGCGTCGCAGCCGATCGCGGCGCCGCGCAATTTTGCCTGTCGGCGCCGGCGACGATATCAAGGGTCGCGCAATCTCATCCGCGAATCGCTCCGGGGCCGTGACCATGCAATTCGGCGTCTACACCTTCGTCGAGACCGAGCGCGATCCCGCGACGGGCCGGCCGATTCATGTCGAGCGAACGCTCGCCGAAACGGTCGAGGAGATCGAACTCGCCGACCGCGTCGGGCTCGACGTCTTCGCGCTCGGCGAACATCATCGGCCCGATTACGCGATCTCCGCGCCGGCGGTGGCGCTCGCCTACGCCGCGGCGCGCACGAAAGTCATTCGCCTCTCCAGCGCCGTGACGGTGCTCAGCTCCGACGATCCGGTGCGCGTCTATCAGCAATTCGCGACGCTCGATCTCCTGTCGAACGGCCGCGCCGAGATCATGGCGGGGCGAGGCTCGTTCATCGAGTCGTTTCCCCTTTTCGGCTACGATCTCGACGACTACGACGAATTGTTCACGGAAAAGCTCGATCTCCTGCTCGCCATCCGCGCCAACGAGCGCGTGACGTGGGAAGGACACCTTCGCGCGCCGCTGAAGGGCCTCGGCGTCTATCCCCGCGCGCTGCAAAATCCCCTGCCCGTCTGGATCGCGGTCGGCGGCACCCCGCAATCGGTCGCGCGCGCCGGCCTGCTGGGCTTGCCGCTCGCCCTCGCGATCATCGGCGGCGAACCGGAGCGCTTCGCGCCGCTCGCCCGGCTCTATCGCGACGCCGGCGCGCGCGGCGGGCATGACGCGCAAAGCCTCGCGCTCGGCATCAACGGCCACGGCTTTCTCGCCGACACCAGCCAAGCGGCGATCGACGCGTTTTACGAGCCCTATGTCGAAACGATGTCGCGCATCGGCCACGAGCGCGGCTGGCCGGGGATGACGCGCGCGCAGTTCGATCAGGGACGTTCGCCCAGCGGCCACCTGACGGTCGGAACGCCCGACGAGGCGATCGCCAAGATCGTCGCGCAGCACGCGATTTTCGGCCACCAACGATATTTGATGCAGATGCGCGTCGGCGCCATGCCGCACGCGGCGATAATGCGCTCGATCGAACTGTTGGGAACCGTGGTCGCGCCGGCGGTGCGCGAGGCGATCGCGCGGCGAGCGGGCGCCGGGCCTTAGCGTCTGCCGCGGATCGGCTCGTGCGCGAGCGCGGCGCGCAAGAAGTAATAGAGGCCCGTCAAAGCCAGGAGGATGAAGACCGCCTCGAGACCATGGGTCAGCAGATCGCCGAGCTGAAAGAGCCCGCCGATCGCCCAGCCCGCCGCGCCGCCGGCGCCCACGAGTTCGGTGCCGACGAGCACGGCGACGCTGGCGAGCGTCGTGGCGTTGGTCCAGTTGATGGGAGCGTCGGCGGCCAAGGGAACTCCGTGCCTTTGCGTGGGGCGTCCGCCCCTATACCATAGAAATCGCGCGCGCAAGTTCGGCGCGCTTCCCCTCCCTCCAGCCCGAGCCGCCCCGTGAAAGATGCCGCCCAATTCTCCAGCGCCGCCGTCGCCGCGCCGCACGCTCTGGCCGCCGAGGCGGGGCGCGACATTCTCGCGCAAGGCGGCGACGCGATCGAGGCGATGGTCGCGATGGCCGCCACGATCGCCGTCGTCTATCCCCACATGAACGCGATCGGCGGCGACGGCTTCTGGCTCATCCGCGAGCCCGGTGGCCGCGTCCGCGCGATCGAAGCCTGCGGCCACGCCGGCGAGCGCGCCACGATCGCGAATTACCGCGCCCACGAATTCGAGACCATCCCGGCGCGCGGGGCCATGGCGGCGCTGACGGTTCCCGGCGCGATCGGCGGCTGGATCGCGGCGCTCGAACTCGCCAAGGCGCTCGGCGGGCGCCTGCCCTTGGCGACATTGCTGGAAAGCGCCGACCGGCGGGCGCGCGAGGGCTACGTCATCTCGGCCTCGGAGGCCCGCTATGACCCGACGGCCGATCCCGCCCTCCTCGCCGCGCCGGGCTTCGCGGAGACTTTTCTGATCGACGGCAAGCCCGCCCAGGCTGGCGCGACGCGCCGCCTGCCGCGCCTCGCCGAAACGCTCGCGCATCTCGCACACGCGGGGCTCGCCGACTTCTATCGCGGCGACGTCGGGCGAGAGATCGCCGCCGATCTCGAGCGCATCGGTTCGCCGGTGACGCGAGGCGATCTCACGCGCTATCAGGCGGCGTGGCGCGAGCCGCTGTCCCTGCGCGTCGGCGCGGCGACGCTCTACAACACGCCGGCGCCGACGCAGGGGCTCGCCTCGCTGATTCTGCTGGGCCTTTACGAGCGGCTCGACGTGCGCGACCTCGGCGGCTTCGCCCATTCGCACGCGCTGATCGAAGCCTCCAAACGCGCGTTGACGATCCGCAACGAGGCTTGCGTGGATTTCGCCCACGCGACGCATGATTTCGCCGCGCTGCTGTCGGCGCGCTGGCTCGACGGCCAAGCGGCGCGGATCGACAAGGGCCGCGCCGCCCCCTGGCCTTTACCGCCGGATAAGGGCGACACGGTCTGGATGGGCGCGATCGACGACACGGGGCTCGCGGTCTCGTTCATCCAATCCGTCTATTGGGAATTCGGCTCGGGCTGCGTGCTGCCGCGCACCGGCGTCGTCATGCCGAATCGCGGCCTCGCCTTCTCGCTCGACCCGAATGCGCGCAATCCGCTGAGGCCGGGACGGCGGCCCTTCCACACGCTCAACCCGCCGCTGGCCGTGTTCGACGACGGCCGAATTCTCGCCTACGGCTCGATGGGCGGCGACGGGCAGCCGCAGTTCCAGGCGCAGGTCTTCAGCCGCATCGCCGCCGGCCAAACGCCAGCGAAAGCGGTGAGCGCGCCGCGCTTCCTGTTCGGCCGCTCCTGGGGCGTCGAGACCGCGAGCGTCAAGCTCGAGGAGGGCTATGACGACACGGTCGCCGCGGCGCTCGCCAAAGCCGGCCACGAGATCGAATGGCGCGGCGCGGCGCAGCGCGATCTGTTCGGCCACGCCGGCGCACTGATGCGCGACCCCAAAGGCTCCATCGCCGCCACGCACGACCCGCGCTCGGACGGCGGCGCGGAAGGTCTGTGAGGGGCGCATAGAGCGGGGCGCGCCGGGGTCTATGACGGATTTGCGACGAAATTCGGCGTCCCCGCGCTATTGACGGCGGGCGCTTGGCTTGCTTTTAAGCGCCGCGCCGGACGCATGGCGTCCCCTGCCCGCCCCTATGGAGAACTGACGCCATGTCGCATTGGCCCCGCCACGCGCGTATCGACGGCCCGATCGTGATGATCGGCTTCGGCTCGATCGGCAAGGGAACCTTGCCGCTGATCGAACGCCATTTCGACTACGACCAGGAGCGTTTCGTCGTCATCGATCCCGACGATTCGGATCGCCATCTGCTCAACGAGCGTGGGATTCAATTCGTGCACATGGCGATCACGCGTGACAACTATCGCGAGGTGTTGGGTCAATACCTGACCGCCGGAACGGGCCAGGGTTTCTGCGTCAATCTTTCGGTCGACACCTCCTCGCTCGACATCATGAAATACTGTCGCGAGATCGGCGCGCTCTATGTCGACACCGTCGTCGAGCCCTGGCCCGGCTTCTATTTCGACAAGACGGTCGGCCCGGAAGCGCGTTCGAACTACGCGTTGCGCGAGACGGTGCTCGCGGAGCGGCGCGCTCATCCCGGCGGATCGACCGCAGTCTCCTGCTGCGGGGCCAATCCCGGCATGGTGTCGTGGTTCGTCAAGCAGGCGCTGGTCAATCTCCAAAGCGATCTCATTGGCGATCTCGGCGAAAAGACGGACGAGCCCAAGACGCGTGAGGATTGGGGTCGCCTCGCCCAGCGTCTCGGCGTCAAGGGCGTGCATATCGCCGAGCGCGATACGCAGCGCGCCAAGAGCCCGAGGCCGCGCAACGTCTTCGTCAACACCTGGTCGGTCGAAGGCTTTCTCTCCGAGGGCATGCAGCCGGCCGAACTCGGCTGGGGCACGCACGAGAAATGGACGCCCGCCAACGCCGGCTTCCACAGACAAGGCTGCGGCGCGGCGATCTATCTCAACCAAGCCGGCGCCAATACCCGCGTGCGCTCATGGACGCCGACCGTGCAGGCGCAGTTCGGCTTTCTCGTCACGCACAACGAGTCGATCTCGATCGCCGATTATTACACCCTGCGCGACGACAAGGGCGCGGCGGTCTATCGCCCGACTTGCCATTACGCCTACCACCCCTGCGACGACGCGGTGCTGTCGCTGCACGAGTTGTTCGGCCGTGCCGGAAAAACCCAGCCGGCGCACCATATTCTTGGCGAAGCCGATATTCTCGACGGGATCGACGAGCTCGGCGTGCTGCTCTACGGCCACAAGCGCAACGCCTATTGGTTCGGCTCGCAATTGTCGGTCGAGGAGACGCGGGCGATCGCGCCCTATCAGAACGCCACCGGAATGCAGGTCACTTCGGCCGTGCTCGCCGCCATGGTCTGGGCGCTGGAGAACCCGAACGCCGGCATCGTCGAAGCGGACGAAATGGACTTCCGCCGTTGCCTCGAAATTCAGACGCCCTATCTCGGGCCGGTGATCGGCGTCTACACCGACTGGACGCCGCTGACGGATAGGCCCGGTTTCTTCCCCGAGGATATCGACGCGTCCGACCCCTGGCAGTTCCGCAACGTTTTGGTGCGCTGAAAGCGGCGCGCCGCGACGGCGCGAGCGCGAGTCGGCGCGAGACGGACTTGGCGTCACGTCGAATTCATTTGACCAACTTGACCAACCTGGCCGCCGCGCCTATATTTGTTGGATGAGGCGCACGATCAATCTCTACGAGGCCAAGACCCATCTCTCCGCGCTCGTCGACGCCGCCGAGCGCGGCGAAGAGATCGTGATCGCCAAGAATGGCGTCGCCAAAGCGCGACTCGTTCCCGTCGCCCAGCCGGCGCGCGAACGCAAGCGGTCGGGACTCTTGCGCATCAGCCATATCGCCGACGATTTCGACGCGCCCGATGCCGAAACCATCCGCTTGTTCGAAGGCGAAGCGTGAGCCTGCTGATCGACACCCACGTATTTCTCTGGTTCGAGAGCGGATCGGCCAAACTCGGGCAAGGGTTGCGCAGGACGATCGCCCGATCCGAGCAGCGCGTCTTCATCAGCGCGGCGTCGTTCTGGGAAATCGCCATCAAGCGCCGGACCGGCAAGCTCATTCTCGACGGCTCCCCCCGAGCCGCCGCCGCAACAGCCGGTTTCATCGAACTGCCGATCGATGCGGCCGACGCCGAAACGGCAGGCGCGCTCGACTGGGAGCATCGCGATCCATTCGATCGCATGCTCGTCGCCCATTGTCTCAACCGCGCCATGACGCTCATCACCGCCGACGCCGCGCTGCGCGCACGCTCGGACATCGCGGTGATCTGGGCGGGATAGCGCGCCGAAGACTTTGGCCGGGCGGGCGGCGCGTCGAGCCGCTCAGGCCTTCTTCACGAAGCACGTCTTCAGCACGAGACCCTTCACCTTGTCGGTGCGGCCTTCGATTTCTTCCGGGTCGTCGGTGAGGCGGATGTTGCGGATCATTGCGCCGCGTTTGAGCGTCGCCGACGCGCCCTTGACCTTGAGGTCCTTGATCAAGGTGACGGAATCGCCTTCTTCGAGCAGCGCGCCGTTGCAATCCCTGGTTTCGCTCATCGCGCGCCTTCCCTTGCCGATCGCCGGACGCCGCCGTCGGATCCCAAGCCCTTAGAGCCTTCTCCCGGCCAATCCAAATCCCATCCCGCCGCGGCGAAACAGCCGGCGCATTCCCGCGGCTGCGTTGATGAATTATCAACCTATGGTTGCATATCAATGCTCGGCGAGATCAGGAAACCATCGAATCAGCAACCTGGAGACGGGTCGGCGGCGATCTTGCCAGAGACGTTCGGAGCAACCGTCCATGCTCGCCCAGAGGCTCGCGTATATCGGCCGAAATTTGAAGGCGCGGATCAGGCTTCTCGACGACGCCGAAGTCGGCGACGACTTGTTGCGTCATCTCGTCGGCTCGCTCTTTTTCACGCCGGCGTCCATGGTCGCCGCCCAGTTCATGGCGTTCGCGGTCGCGCTCGCCGCCTGGATGATGACTCGGGAGTGGATCTTCCTCCTTTACGCGGCGCTGCTCGCGGGCGTCGGATTCGCCCGCATAGCGCTCGTGCTGCGCTACGCCAAGTCGGGCCTCGAGACCCTTACGCGAACTGAACTGTTGGCGCGCGACCGGGAAGTCCTGATCTCGTCCGTCCTGAACGCCGGCTTTCTGGGAATGATGAACTATTCCCTCGCCGTCCATCCCCGCGAGCCGGAAGTCGCTCCATTGGCGATGGGCGTCGCCGTGGGCTTTACGATCGCTCGCGTGCTGCGATCGTCCGGCCGCTTACGACATCTCGTCGCGGAGGTTCTGGCCGTGATCGCGCCAACCGCCTTCGGCGACTCGGCGCTGCCGGCCCCCTACGGGTGGATCTACCCGGCGCTGCTGGCGTACCTGTGCGTCCTGACCTTTGCGATGGGCGTCGTCGCCCACGCCAGAATCATCGAACTCTATCGCGCCAACGAGACGAACAAGCGCATGGCGCGCTACGATTCCATGACCGGGCTATTCAACCGCTTCGCGTTCCTGGAAGCCCTGAAAGAGGCGTCGTCCCGATCGTCGCGCGATTTCAGCGACCGTTTCGCCGTGATCGTCGTAGACCTCGACCGGTTCAAGACAGTCAACGACACGCTCGGCCATTCCATCGGCGACGCCGTCATTGTCGAAATGGGCGCGCGCTTGCAAAAGGCCGTCCGCGACAAAGATCTCGTCGCGCGACTCGGCGGCGACGGTTTCGGCGTCCTCGTCCGCGACGGCTTCGACGGCAACGCGCGCGCCGCCGCGTTCGCGGAAAGGATCGTCGAGGCGCCTTCGCGACGGATCGTCCTCGACGGCATTCCCTTGACGATCGGCGCGAGCGTCGGCGTCGCGCTCTTTCCCGACCATGGGACGAACGCCGAAGACCTGATGAAAGCGGCCTTCGTCGCCCTCGACGCCGCCAAGCACGATGGCGACGGCTCGGTCTGCGTTTTCGACGCCGCCATGCAGGCGAAAAGCGAAGACGCGCGCGCTCTCGAACTCGAAATTCAAGCCGCCATCGAAGGAGACCAGTTCGAGCCCTGGTTCCAGCCGATCCAGAATATCGAGACCGGCCAAATCCTGGGCTACGAGGCGCTGGCGCGCTGGCGCCATCCCTCCCGCGGCATCGTCGCGCCCAGCCTCTTCATTCCGCTGGCCGAACGGAATGGCGCGATCCTCGCCATCGGGGAGAAAATTCTGGAAAAAGCGTGCCGGGCCGCGGCGACCTGGGAGCGTCGCCTGACCGTCGCCGTCAACTTGTCGCCAGCGCAATTCCGCAGGCCGCAACAATTGGCGGAGACCGTCAAAAGCGTGCTGCGGCGCACCAAGCTCGAGGCCTCGCGCCTCTATCTCGAAATCACGGAATCGCTGCTGCTGCAGGACACGACCGACACGCGCGAAGCGCTCGAGGAATTGGCGCGGCTCGGCGTGAGATTTTCGCTCGACGATTTCGGCGCAGGCTATTCCTCGCTCGCCTACATCCGAGCCTATCCATTCTCGAAGGTGAAGATCGACAAGACGTTCATCGACGACGTTGACACGGACGTGGCGTCGAGGGCCATTATCGCCGCCGTAAGCGTTCTGGCCGCGCGACTCGATCTTGAGGTCGTCGCCGAAGGGGTGGAGACGCAAATGCAGCACGTCGCCCTGCGAAACCTCGGCCTGACGCAGGCGCAGGGCTATCTCTATGGCAAGCCGGCGCCCCAGATCGTCGGCGCCGCGCTGCGCCTGGTCGCTTCGGCATAAGCGCGGCGACGCCGAGCGGGCACGCTCGCGCTTCACGCAAAGCCTGCTGGAAGGCGTCACAGTCGCTCCGTCCCGCGCCCGCCATTGACATCCGCCGCGTCAGCGAAGAAACCTCGCCGCGCCAATATCCGGAAACGCTCATGTCCGACGCAAAGCTGCAAACCCTCATCGAACGGGCCTTCGAGGATCGCGCCGCGATCAACGCTCGGACCACCGGCGACGTCCGCGACGCGGTCGACCGGGCGCTGACGCTGCTCGACAGCGGCCAGGCGCGCGTCGCGGAGAAAATCCCCGGCGCTGCGGGACCGAATTCCTGGAAGGTCAATCAGTGGCTCAAGAAGGCGGCGCTGCTGTCGTTCCGCCTCAACGACAATGCGGTGATTCCCGGCGGGCCGGGCGGAGCGGCCTGGTGGGACAAGATTCCCTCTAAATTCGAGGGCTGGGGCGAGAACGCCTTTCGCGCCGCCGGCTTTCGCGCCGTGCCCGGCTGCATCGTGCGCCGCTCCGCCTATATCGCGCCCGACGCGGTGCTGATGCCGTGCTTCGTCAACCTCGGCGCCTATGTCGATGCGAAGACCATGGTCGACACCTGGGTCACCGTCGGCTCCTGCGCGCAGATCGGCAAGAACGTGCATCTCTCGGGCGGCGTCGGCATCGGCGGCGTGCTGGAGCCGCTGCAGGCCAACCCGACGATCATCGAGGACGATTGCTTCATCGGCGCGCGCTCGGAAGTGGTCGAGGGCGTCATCGTCGGCGAGGGTTCCGTCGTTTCGATGGGGGTCTTCATCTCCGCCTCGACCAAGATCGTCGATCGCGCCACCGGCAAGGTCCATCTCGGCTATGTCCCGCCCTATTCCGTCGTCGTATCCGGCTCGCTGCCCGGCAAGCCGTTTCCCGACGGTTCGCCCGGGCCGTCGCTCTATTGCGCCGTCATCGTCAAGACGGTCGACGCGCAAACCCGCGCCAAGACGGGCATCAACGATCTCTTGAGAGACTGATGGCGCAAGACCAGCGCGCCGAGCGCTTTCGTTTCCTCTATCGGCAGGCCGAAGGCGTCATCGATCGACGGACCTGGGCGCGCGCGAGCCTGCCGCTAGTCGCGATCGCGCTCGGCTTGACGGCGATCTGGCTCGCGATCGCGCCGAGCCGGCCGCGCGACCTCGCGCGCGAGGCGTTTTTCGACCCGATCGTCGTGGCGACGCACGTCTATTTCGTCGTGTATTCCTTCGCGCTGATCCTTTGCGCGGTGGCCGAATATTTCGTCAGCGCCAAGCGCTTCGCCGATCGCGGGAAGCCGCCGGCGCTCGCCGGCCTGGCGCCGTTCTCGCTGCTTTTCGCGGGCGCGGCGCACTGGTTCCAGCCGCGCTCGGAAGGGGCGATGCCGGAAGGGCTCGCCTACGCCTTCGACGCGGTCGCGCTCGCGATCGTCGCATGGAACGTGATCGAGCTCGGCTTCGGCGAAAGCCGAAAGCGTTGATGCGCCACAACAAGGCTTAACCAATTGCATTTATTGGTATAATTTCCTTCGCGAGACCTCCGGTCGCGACAATTTCTTGCCGCCTTACGCCGCTTGAGGCATAGTTAGTTACAGTGGAGATGGCGCGTTCGCAGCGCCCGCCGCTTTCCCCCTTGCATTGCAGGATCGCCCATGCCGCCAAACGCCGCGCCCATTCGCGCGCGCAAAGCCGCGCCCGCCCGGCGAGGGCCGAAAATCCTCGTCGCGCTCGTCGCCGGAGAGGGCGTCGACGCCATCGCCGAAAAGGAAGGGCTGTCGCGCAAGCGGATCGAAACGATCCTGCGCGACGAGCTGCGGCGGCGCTGGGTCGCGCCGGCCGAGGACTACGCCCGGCTGCAGATCGTCCGCCTCGAGGCGATGGGCGCCAAGCTCGCCGCCAAGGCCGAGAAGGGCGATCTGCCGGCGATCGACCGCATGCTCAAGATTCTCGACCGGCTCGATCGCTATCACGGCTTCACGAAGCTGACGCCCGCCACGTCAACCTATGACGAGGGCGCGCGCGAGCGTCTGCTCACCAAGCTCAACACAATGGCCGCGCGCATGATCGCGGCGCGGAAGTCCGAGGCGTGAGCGCTCGCGCGCAAGCCGGCCGCAAGCCGCACGCGACGCGCGGGCGCGGCTGGCGAGGCGCCGCCGCCGGCGGCGCGGCGATGCTTCGCAACATCGGCGTCCTGCTCGCGCTCACGCCGGCCGAGCGCGCCAAGCTTCTCGGCGGCCTCGACGAGAAGCAATGCCAGGAGCTGTTTCACGACTGGGCGCTGTGGGCGCGGCCCGAGCAGACGCCGCCGCCGGGCGATTGGGTCTATTGGCTGATCCTGGCCGGGCGCGGAGCCGGCAAGACGCGCGCCGGCGCCGAGGCGGTGCGCCAATGGACCAAGACTTTCGCCATCGTCAATCTGATCGGCGCGACGCATGACGACGTGCGCGAAATCATGGTGCTCGGCGAGTCCGGGCTGATGGCGATCTGCCCGCGCGGCGAGCGGCCGCGCTACGCGCGCGCCTCCGCCCGTCTCGCCTGGCCCAACGGCGCGGTCTCGCAGTTGTTTTCGGCCGAAGAGCCCGACCGGCTGCGAGGGAAGCAACATATGAAATTGTGGTGCGACGAGCTTGCAGCGTGGCGCCATTCTGACGCGTTCGAGCAAGCGCTGCTCGGCTTGCGCCTCGGCGAAAAGCCGCAGGCCGTGATCACCACGACGCCGCGGCCGACCAAGATCATCAAGCAGCTCGTCGAGGACAAGGACGCGATCGTTACGCGCGGCTCGACCTTCGACAATCATCACCATCTGGCCCAGGCGTTCATCCAGCGCATCACCGCGCGCTACGCCGGCCGCGCGATCGGCCGCCAGGAACTGTTCGCCGAAATCATCGAGGAAGCGCCCGGGGCGCTGTGGACGCGCGCGCTCATCGAGCGTCAGCGCCTGGCGCCCGGCGCGGCGCCCGGCGATTACAGCGAGATCGTCGTCGGCGTCGATCCGCCGGCCAAGTCCGGCGCCAAGGCGGACGAGTGCGGCATCGTCGTCGTCGGCAAGACCGCGCAAGGCGCGATACACGTCATCGCCGACCTCACCAGCCAGGGCGACACGCCGGGCCAATGGGCTTCGCGCGTCGCCGCCGGCTTCCGCCGCTTCAAGGCCAACCGCGTCGTTGCGGAAATCAACAACGGCGGCGAAATGGTCGTCGAGGTGCTGCGCCAGAGCGAGCCGAACCTGCCGGTGCGCGCGGTGACGGCGACGCGCGGCAAGTTCTTGCGCGCCGAGCCGGTCGCCGCGGCCTACGAGCGCGGCATCGTTTTTCACCTCGGCGCCTTCGGCAAGCTCGAGGACCAACTCTGCGCGCTGACGCCCGATTTCGACGCGCGCGCCTCCGGCTTCTCGCCCGATCGCGCCGACGCTCTTGTTTGGGCGGTCGCCGACCTCATCGCGTTGGAGCGCGCCGGGCCGCAGGGGCTGATCGATTTTTACGCCGAGGCGGCGCGGGGCGGGTGAGCCGTCAGCGCCGCGGCTCGAATTCGGGCGCGGCGACTTCGTGCAGCATATGGCCGAGCTTGCGATTGAACTCGGCGGCGGTGAATTGCGCGTTGACGGCCTCGGTCTTGTCGTCCTTGGGCAGCGGACATTGCGCCACGGCCCCGGCAACGCCCTGGGTTTTGAGATAGCCTTTCAGATCGACTTCGAGACGCTCGCGATCGCGGCTCGCCGCGAAGACGTCGGTGATCCAGACGTCCCTGCCGCCGGGCGCCGCGGCGACGCAAAAAGTCCAGCCCGCGCTCGCCCGCGCGGGCGCGGCGCCGAGCAGCAGCGCAAGAACAATTCGCGGCGCGGACGAACGCATGGCGGCGGGCTCCGTTTGCCTTCCCGCCATAAGCGCGAGCGCCCGCCGGCGCAAGCGCGCCTAGCGCCAACCCATGGGGAAAGACCGCATGCCGACCGAAGCGATCGAGACGCCGCTGCCCCCGAGCTTGTTCACGCGTCTGGCCACGGCCGCGCGCTACGCGATCACGGGCGTCTCGCCGGACGGGTGGTTCGGCC
>Ga0187852_1000573_pt1 | contig 39682 bp, 31 predicted proteins | sample June2016WEW_6_40_FD_134511 | JGI IMG/M metagenome (GOLD analysis project Ga0187852, IMG submission 134511) | Peatland microbial communities from SPRUCE experiment site at the Marcell Experimental Forest, Minnesota, USA - June2016WEW_6_40 | ecosystem: Environmental > Terrestrial > Soil > Wetlands...
AACCTCTCCGGCGTCAACCAGTGCGAGGTCCGCGAGCGCATCGGGCTGACCTTCATGGCGATCCTCCGCTCGATGCTGCGCCAGGCCCCCAACATCATTCTCATCGGCGAAATCCGCGACGCCGAAACCGCCGAGATCGCCGTCCAGGCCGCCCTCACAGGCCACCTGGTCTTCAGCACGCTGCACACCAACGACGCCCCGTCGGCCATCACGCGCCTGATTGATATGGGCGTCAAGCCGTTCCTCATCGCCTCGAGCGTACAGGCCATCCTGGCCCAGCGCCTCGTCCGCCGCATCTGCAGCGGCTGTAAGGAGCCGTTCCGGTACGACCGCAAGAGCCTGATGTCCATCGGGCTGAAACCCGAAGAGGTGAAGAACGTCACCTTCTACCACGGCGCCGGTTGCCAGCGCTGCCGGAGCACCGGCTACCGGGGCCGGACGGCGCTCTTCGAATTGATGGAGCTGGACAATACGCTGCGCGACATGACGTTCCGGCGCGAGCCGCTGGCCGAACTGCGCAAGCACGCGCACGCGGCCGGCATGGTCACACTGCGCGAGGACGGCGTCCGCAAGGTGCTCGCCGGCGCCACGACCATCGCCGAGGTGCTCGAAGTCACCGCCAAGGACACCGAGATCGCCGAAGCCGAGGCCGCGGCCGGGGCCTGATCGCCGAGTCAAGGAGAAAGACGAGAGATGCAGATCAACAAGCTGCTGCAGACGGTGGTGAGTCAGAACGCGTCGGACCTGATCCTGACCGTGGCCGCCAAGCCCATGCTGCGGCTCAACGGCCGCCTCGTGGCGCTCCAGACGAAGGTCCTCGAACCGGACGATACCGTCGCACTGATGAGGAGCATCACCTCCGAGCGGTGCCAGCAGGAACTGCAGGAGGTCGGCTCCACGGACTTCGGTTTCTCCTACGGCGAGCAGGCCCGTTTCCGCGTCGCCGTCTTCAAGCAGCGCGGTTACACCGGCATCGTCCTCCGGCTGATCCCGAACAAGCTCCTGTCCTTTTCCGAGATCGGCCTGAGCGACGACATCCAGCGGCTGCTCTGGCGCCCGCGCGGGCTGGTCCTCGTCACCGGGCCCACCGGCTCGGGCAAGACGACCACGCTCGCGACGATGATTGATTACATCAACATGAACCGCGACACGCACATCATCACCGTCGAGGACCCGATCGAATACTTCCATAGCCACAAGCGCTCCGTGGTGACGCAGCGCGAACTGGGCGTGGACGTGCCCTCCTTCGCGGAAGGCCTCCGGCGCGCCCTGCGGCAGAACCCCGACGTGATCCTCGTCGGCGAAATGCGCGACCTCGAGACGATGGAGACCGCCATCAGCGCCGCCGAGACCGGCCACCTCGTCTTCGCCACGCTGCACACCAACTCGGCCGAAACCACGATCAACCGCATCGTGGACGCCTTCCCGCCGCAGCAGCAGGAGCAGGTGCGCGTCCAGCTCTCCAGCAACCTGATCGCGGTCATCTGCCAGGCGCTCATCCCGGACGTCACCGGCCACAAGCGCGTCGCCGCGTTCGAGATCATGATGCGCACCGACGCAATCAGCAACCTCATCCGCCAGCAGAAGGTCTACCAGATCCAGTCCGAAATCCAGACCGGCATGAAGCACGGCATGATCCTGCTCGACGACTCGCTCGCCAAACTCTTCCATGCCGGGCGCATCAGCCGTGAAGAGGCGATGAACCGATGCCGCAACATCGAGGAAATGGCGCAAAAGCTCGCGGCGCCGCCGCGGGTAGGGCCTGGCGACGTGGCCGAAGCCGGTTCGGCCGCCGCAGCGCCCAAGGCCGGCAGGCCGCAAGTCATGATCGGGCCCGCCGCAGCGGCGGCGGCAGCGGCCGCGAAGAGGTCGCCCGAGAAGAAATAGTTGCGATGTCCCGTCCCGCGCGATGACAACCTGACTGAGAGGCGATGCGACTCATGGCTGACGAACGGAAACAAACGCCGATGGATGCCGGCGGCGAACCCGCGCAGCGCCCGCCGTCCCCGCCCGCCGCGCCGCCCATCGGACCGGGTGAAATTCCCGAGGCGCCCGAGGTCGGCGGCCGCAAGCTCATCGGCCAGATCCTCAAGGAGATGCGCCTCGTCACCGAGGCCCAGATCCAGGAAGCGCTCGCCACCCAGAAGCAGAGCGGCGGCGCCATCGGCGGCATCCTGATCAGCCTGAACTACGTGACCGAGCAGGAAGTGCTCACCGCCCTCGGCATCCAGGCCGGGATGGAGGTCGTGGACCTTGACGTGCTGGAAATCCCCGACGACGTGATCGCCCGCGTCTCGCCCTCGATCGCCTCGGTCTATCGCGTGGTCCCCACCAAGTTCGAGAACAACATCCTGACCGTGGCGATGGCCGACCCGCTCAACGTGAAGACGCTCGACGATCTGCGGTTCCTCCTCGACTGCGAGACCCACGGAGCGGTGAGCAACGAGCCGTCCGTGGCGCGCGCGCTCGACCGCTACTACTCCGGAATCCAGGAGTCGGTCGAGAGCCTCCTCGCCGAGCTCGATGACGGCACCATGGCCAAGGCGATGCACAACACGAGCGAATCCATTGACCTGCAGACCCTCGAGGAGATGGCCGACGCCGCGCCCGTGCGGAAGCTGCTCAACTACGTGCTCCTCGTCGCCATCCGCGACAAGGCCTCCGACATCCACTTCGAGCCGTTCGAGGACGAGTTCAAGATCCGCTACCGCATTGACGGGGTGCTCTACGAGATGGTGCCGCCGCCGAAGCAACTGGCCATCGCGATCGCCTCGCGAATCAAGGTCATGTCCGAGCTCGACATCGCCGAGCGCCGCCTGCCTCAGGACGGCCGCATGGAGCTCAACATCAGCGGCAACCCGATCGAGCTGCGCATCGCCATCCTGCCGACGATGTTCGGCGAGAGCTGCGTCATGCGCGTGCTCGACCGCACCGTCGTCCAGCTCGACATCCAGAAACTCGGCCTGCGCGATGACGAGTTGCAGATCTTCGACGACCTCCTCAAGCTGCCCAACGGCATCATCCTCGTGACCGGCCCCACCGGCGCCGGCAAGACCACCACGCTCTACGCCGCCCTCAACACCGTCAACACGATTGACGTGAAGATCATCACCACCGAGGACCCCGTCGAGTACGAGATTGACGGCATCATCCAGGTGCAGGTGAACCCGGACATCGGCGTCACCTTCGCCCACTGCCTGCGCAGCATCCTGCGGCAGGACCCCGACAAGATCCTCGTCGGCGAGATCCGCGACGTGGAGACCGCCCAGATCGCCATCCAGTCCTCGCTCACCGGCCACGTGGTCTTCAGCACGGTTCACACCAACGACGCGCCGAGCACCGTCACGCGCCTGATTGATATGGGCCTCGAACCCTACATGATCACCGCCACGCTCGAAGCGGTGGTCGCCCAGCGCCTGGTGCGGCGCATCTGCGCGCGCTGCCGCAAGGACTTCACGCCCACCGAAGACATGCTCATGGAGCTGAACCTGCGCCCCGCCGACGTCCGCGGCAAACGGTTCGCCTACGGCCCCGGCTGCGACTACTGCAACAACACCGGGTTCAAGGGACGCATGGCGATTTTCGAGATCTTCGTCATGGACGACGACATCCGCGAGATCATCATGAACCAGGGCTCCACGCAGGCCCTCCGCGAGGCCGCCATGCGCAAAGGCATGCGCACCCTGCGCGACAGCGGACTGCTCGCAATTTACGATGGTGAGACGACCATTGAAGAGGTCGTCCGCGAAACGATCCTCTCAGAGGTGTAAAGGAGGTCAACCATGCCGACCTTTCGATTCGAGGCCATGAACTCGCAGGGCCAGACGATCAAGAACGAGGTGGACGCCACATCCGAGGAAGAGGCGATTCAGAAGATCCGCGCGCAGAAGCTCTTCCCCACCAGCGTCAAGGCCAAGGTCGGCCGGCGCGGCCTGACGACCGGCGCGGGCAGAAAACGCAAGAAGAGCTTCGCCATCGGCGGCGTGAGCGCCAAGCAGCTCACGCTCTTCACCCGCCAGCTCTCCACGCTGCAGGACGCCGGACTTCCCATCGTCCGCAGCCTCAAAATCCTCGAGGGCCAGCTCAAGCCCGGCGTGTTGAAGAACACGCTCATCACCGTGACCGACGACGTCGAAGGCGGCATGACCTTCAGTGAGGCCCTCGCCAAGCACCCCAAGGCGTTCGACAAGCTCTACACCAACATGGTCCGCGCCGGCGAGGTCGGCGGCGTCCTCGACGAAATTCTCCAGCGCCTCGCCGACTTCCGCGAGAAGGCCCGCCGCCTCAAGAAGCAGATCGTCGGCGCGATGGTTTACCCGATCGCCGTCATCACCGTCGCCGGCGGCATCCTCTGGGGCATCATGACCTTCATCGTCCCCAAGTTCAAACAAATCTTCGTCGAGCTCGATGTCCAGTTGCCCACGATGACGCTGATGCTCATCTCGTTCTCCGACTTCATCAAGAACAGTTGGTACTGGATCCCGACCGGCATCATCGGCTTCATCCTCCTCGTCAAGGGCGTCGGCGCCACCAACCTGGGGCGCTACATCCTGGACAAGATCAAGCTGCGCATACCCTTGTTCGGCAGCATCCTCAACAAGGCCGTGATCGCGCGCTTCACCCGCACGCTCGGCACCCTCGTCGCCTCCGGCGTGCCCATCCTCGAAGCGCTGAACATCACCAAGGACACCGCCGGAAACATGGTCATCTCCAGGGCCATCGGCCACGTGCATGACAGCATTCGTGAGGGCGAAAGCATCGCCGAGCCGCTCGCCCAGAGCAAGATCTGCGACGACATGGTGGTCAACATGGTGGACGTCGGCGAGGAGACCGGCGACCTCGACAAGATGCTTCTGAAGATCGCCGACCAGTATGACGAAGACGTGGACCTGGCCGTCGCCGGCCTGGCGCACTTGATCGAGCCGATCATGATCGTCGTCCTCGGCGGCTGCGTCGGCTTCATTGTGATCTCGCTGTTCCTGCCCTTGATCAAGCTCATGAACAGCTTGGGCGGATCGTAAGCGAGTGCGGAGTGCGGAGTGTTGAGTGCGGAGTTCGCGAGCGGATGAGCGGATTGCCGCGGTCGTCTGATTACTGCTCACAAAGCCAGGAGGCGCTACCCGTGCCAAGCCAAAGAAATGGTTATTCTGTACTCCGCACTCTATACTCCGCACTCCGCACTCCGCGCTCCGCACTCTGCGCTCGCGCGTTCACGCTCGTCGAGATGCTGACGGTCATCGCCATCATCGGCATCCTTGCCGCAATCCTCATCACCGCCGTGCCGACCGTCATGCGGAACGCGCGCATCGCCACCGCCAAAGCCGACATCAGTCATCTCTACCAGGCGGCGACGTCCTACCAGTTGGACTTCGGCGCCTTCCCGCCGGACTGCACCGCCTTCTGGACGAACGGACAAGTGCAGCAACCGGACTGCCCGTTCCCCGGAGTTTGGAACAACCAGTCCGCCCCGTACAACGCCTCGCTCAGCCCGAACGAGTTGCTGATGTGGTACTTGACGATGCAGTACAGCACCGGGCAGCTTAACCCCGTTACGAACAGTTATCCGGCCTCGGGTTACCCGGCCGGTTACCCGGCCGACCCAACCCTGCAGGGAAACTGGCCGGGTAGCCCTTCCAGCCCTTCCGCCGCCACCGTTGTGTTCTCGCACGGCGTCAACGCCGGCCCCTACTACGACATGAAGGCGAAGCAGAAAACCGATGTCAACGCGAACGGCTTCTGGGAGTTCATGGATCCGTGGGGCCGGCCGTACATGTACCGCGCCTATCCGCAGTTTGCCCAGGTCATAGGCGCCACCCCGCCTCCGAATTCGGCCCCCTACACGGTCATCCTGACGCTTGGCAACCTTGCTGGTCCCAGCCCTTACGGGCCCGAGGTCGGCACCGTTTGCAACACCTACACCTACTACGGCGGCTACAACTTTTACGCGAACTCGCCCCTGGCCGGCACGACCGGTTCCATCCAGCTCACCGGTTTCAGCAATCCCCTCTACAACGGCACCTTCGCGTTCCAGGGCGTGCCATACAATCAGGGCACGAACCCGAACAATAATCAGGTCGTTTTGACGTTCGCGGCGAATCCGGGGCCCGCCGGCACGCCCGGCTACTACAGCTTCCCGCTCCACAACAAGCAGACCTGCGACATCTATAGTCTGGGTCCCTACGGACTCACCCGCGCCGCTTCTTCAATGCCGAATGCCAATAACGCGCCCCAGGAGTGGAAGCCCACACACGGCGGCACTTCGGTCGCGGCCGACATGGCCCTCAAGAACTCGTCGCTCGACGCCACTTCGCTGGACGCATGGGCCCAGGTCTGGGGCACGCCCGGCGACGGAAACGATATTAACGTGACCAGCGGCAACATCATCGTCAACGTCCAGTACCAGGACAATATCTGTAACTGGAATTGAAGCGGCGCCTGAGTCCCGGAACGCCGCCAAGGAAAGCCCGCACATGAGCAACCCGATCGCGCGATCCCGCCTTGCCCCGCAGCGCGCGCGCGCCATGACGCTGACCGAGATCATCGTCGTCATGTCCATCATGATCATCCTCGTCAGCGCCGTGGTCGTCGCCGTCTTCCGCGTCTCCTCCAAGGGGCCGGTGGAAGGCACCAAGGGCTTGCTCCAAAAGCTCGCCGTCGGCCTGGAAGCCTACCGGGCCACTTACCGGATGTATCCGCCCATGGATCCCAACGATCCCTCTTCCCGGTTGAACCTCAAACAGCCCATACAGCTCGCGCAGGTCCAAGTGACCTCGGGCGTGCTCTGGCAGGCGCTCGAATTCAGCGGCGAGGGACAGTTCATGGCCCCGGTCTCCGCCGCCTACAAATCCGCGGGCGGCGTCTTCACCGATTCACGGACCGGCTCGGTGCAGACGTGGTACTACTACCAGGACGCGTGGCTGCAGCCGCTGCTCTACGTTTGCCCGGGGCCCAACTACACGCAGTACACCTTGACCTCCGGCGGCCAGGACCTGATCCTGGGCACGGCCGACGATATTACGGTGCCCTGACACAATGCAGAATGCAAAGTGCAAAATGCAAAGTGCAAAATGCAAGCTGCAACACGCCCGAAGGAGCGGATCACCCGCCTTTACGCTGATCGAAATGCTCGTCGTCCTCGGCATCGTCGCCCTGGTCGCCGCCATCACCCTGCCGATGGTCGTCCCGATCCTGCGCACGCGCACGCTGGACTCGGCCGTGGACACCGTCAAGACCTCGTGCAACCTGGCCCGGAGCATGGCCCTCCAGCAACGAAAAATGGTGAACCTCACTCTCCTTCAGCAAACGGATTCCACTCACGGCCCCGGCGTCGTTCTGACCGGCTACAGTTTTGCGGGCTCCGTGACATCCAACGGGCCTGTCGATACCGTTTATGACATCAATCAGAACTGGACGGCCGGCGCTTTTCAATATAACCAGATATTGCTGTTCTCGCCCGGGAACCCGATTCCGCAGGTCAGGAAGATTCAAAGCAATACCCTGAACACAATCACCATCTATGAGCAAGGCGGCACCCCTTATAATCCCAATGATCCCAACGACCCTAACGAGTCGGACTGGAGCCCGCAGCCGGTGGCCGGGAACGTCTATGTCGTCATGTCTTCCACCAGTTCCGCCCAGCCCTATTGCATTCATTATTTCGGCAACTACTACAACGGCGTCCTGGGCAACGGCCTCCCTGCCGCCGCCGACGATGTCAGGTTCAACGTGATGAAAACTTTCTCGCTCTACATGGGCGAGACCATAGAATATCTTCCGCTGGGCTGCCAGTTCGACTTCACCGCGGGATACAGCGCGTGGAATTCTCTCACGTCGTACACTCCCGGCAAAGCGGTCGCGGACAAGGGCATCGTCTACTACTGCCTCTCCAACACCATCGGCGTCGAACCGCCCAACGCCAACTGGCAGGCGTTGACCGCGTGGACGTACGTGTTCCTGCCCGATGGCGAGGCGTGGACCCTGCTGCCCACGGCGCAGAACGTGCGCGACCCGAATTGGTTCCTCACCACCTGCATGAGCAACGGAACCGTCTCCGGCCCGAAGATCTGGGGCCCGCAGAACCTCATGTCCGCCACCATCGTCGTCTACGGGACGACCGGGCAGGTGATATCACAATGAACAGATTGCGGATTGCAGATTGCGGATTGCGGATTAAACGACGGGCTGCCGCCCTCCGAATGCCGCCAGTCGTTCATTCCACATTCCGCACTCGCCGTCGCACGGCTGGCCTGACGTTGATCGAAATCCTGATCGCGATGTTCATCTTCCTCGTCGGCTGCCTGGGCGTCCTCTCGGTGTTCCCCGTCGCCATGAACAGCGCCGGGCGCGTGCTCGGCGAGACGCGCGGCAACATGCTGGCCCAGTCCGCCGTCGGCCAGATCACCGCCGACTGCCGCGTCAATTTCGACTGGTCCGCCGCCACAGGTTCTGCGGGTGCCTGCGCTGCAGGGGCAAGCTCCACCACGTTGAAGCGTGCGGTCGCGTCCACATCATTTAAAAACACGCCTTACGCCCAAGACTATTTCGTGACGATGCTCGATGGTCCCGGCCGTGGCCAGAGTCGCTTCATCATCAGCGACGACGGAACCACGCTCACCGTTGCACCCCCATGGACGCAGGTCAACTTCACAAGCCCTGCGACCACGTGGACGTACCCGGGCAGTCTCCTGGCACTGAGTCCCACCGCCTATGAGCACTACAGCATTACGCGCATCGGCCTGCCGGAACGGCCGCTCCTTGCGGGTTCGACAACCACTCCAGTTCCAGGGGAGCAGATTCTGCAGGGCTGGGCGGGATCGCCAGGGCCTTACTATGTTGCCCCGTGGCCGGCGTCCGGCACCCCCAACTACAACTACGGATCATTCGGCCTGAACCGCGACCTCGCGGTCCGGCAGATTGCGTCCGGCAACGGCTTTTACGCCGGCATCGCAAATCCGTTGAATGTCCCGACCAACGCCATTCAAGTTGACCCATTGGTGGCGTACTATGGCACAGCCACGTCTGCCATTCCGCCGCCGGCGGCGCTGGCGCTGCAGTACCCGCAGTGGCTTAATGCTACGCCGTACGTCGCGGGCAACATGGTCTCGGACAAAGGCAGTTACTACATTTGCCTCGTAGCCAACACCAACGCCGAACCGCCCAACCCGTACTGGCAGAACGCGGCCTATGTTACTCTTTATGACGCCAACGCCAATCTGGGTGCTCTTTGGCCGGTAGCCCCGGCAGCGCAACTCTCAAATTATTACCAAGTCCGCATCGTCAGCGGCTCGGGCGCGGGCCAAGTCCGCACGATTACGGGCAACACGACAAACCAACTTATTGTTACTCCGAGTTGGGCGATTCTTCCCGATGGTAGTTCCGTTTACGAATTCGGTTGGGCGAACACGAACCCGGCTAACCCACCACTTGCACCGCAACCCGCGACATGGTGCGCGCAGTTGTATCCGGTCCCGCCTGTGGCACCGCCACCATGCTCCGTCAGCGGCAACATTTTGACCGACGGCGGCGCAGCCTGGGTTGCTAACCAGTTCCAAGGTAAATACGTCTATATTACGACGCCCGGCGAAGGCCAGGCGCGCGCCATTGTCTCCAATGGCCCGAGCCAGCTCGTCGTAACGCCCGCCTTCACGGTGTCAGGTCCTCTGAACTATATCATTACCGAAAGCCGCGGCTACGTCCTCATCACCAGCGGCCGCGCGACGAACCGGCTGTTTCCCATCGCCTGGGACCAGATTGACCAGACCGATGGACATTTGATCGTCTGCGCGGGGACTGATTTCACGTCGCTCACCGGCATCACAGCCGCCCGGAAGCCCAGCACCAACATTGCCACCGGGTTCCTCTATAACCTCCAGGACGCTACGACTTTCACGGTCATCGGAAACTGGAGCCAGACTTCGCTCGCATGGCCTGCCAACGACACCGTGGCGCCTTATCCTGCCATGCCGTTGATCCTGAACGCCGTGCCGGACGGCAGCCCCATTAATCCCCTTTTATGGACAGCGCCGCCGCCGCAGCCCGCGGCTCCGTTCTGCCCACCCTGGTTCAACACGCTGAATGTCTGTGCTCAGCCATATAACGCGGGGACGGTTTCCGTGACCCAGGGCAATCCGAACGTGACCGCCACGCCGGGAACCCTTTGGTTAGCCAACGTCAGCCCCGGCAATATTTTCATCGGGCCGGATGGCGCGCTTCATCGCATCCTCAGCGTAGGATCCAATACCTCGCTGACGCTCGCCGACAATTACGAAGGACAGAACCAACCCGTGGGCGGCTATACGATCTTCTCAGGCCCGCCGAACCGCCTGGCGCTGGACCAGTACAACGTGTCGGCGCAGGGCGGCGGCGCCTACACCTCCGAGTACAGCTACGGCGTGGTCTTCAGCGACAGCGGGACGGATCCGTCCTTGCCGGTGCGGGTGGACGTCTTCGTCTGGCGCAATTTCGACACCACCAGGGATTTCGTCGAGAACCAGAAACCGGTCGGGCACATGGCCGGGTACATTAGAAGGCCTTGAGTATGCAGAGCGCAAAGTGCAGAGCGCAGAATGCAGAGTTGGCACGGAAAGGCCCAGGTCTTCGCCGTTCATTCTGCACTCTGCACTCTCGATCAGCGTTCACGCTGATCGAGCTGATGGTCGCCGTCGGCCTGATGGCGATACTGCTCACCATGATCGCGGTGATTTTCTACGAGGCCACACAGGCGTTCCGCGTGGCGCGGGCGTCCATCGAGATCCACGAGAGCGCCCGCTCGGCGCTGAACGCGCTGGTGAACGACCTCACGGCCGCCGAGTTCACCTCGTATGACAATGGCGTCCAGGGTTATTTCGCGCTGAGCGCGGGGCCTGCCGATCCCGCGCTCGGCTCTTCCCCGCCCGTTTGGAACAATGCGGCGACCTACGCTGTGAATAGTCGCGTGATCAGCGGAGGCGTTGTGAATAATGGCGTGATCAGCGGAGGAAACGAGTACATCTGCATTACCGCGAACTTGAACCAGCAACCGCCGAATGCAAACTGGCAGTTGCTCGGCCCGTGGATTGTGCCGGTCGCCGTCACCGGCGCCCCCATCGCCGTTGACACGCTGACGTTCACGACTCTCGCCCCGCAGCCGGGCGCGCGCGACGCCACCCCGGAGGCGGTCGAGCAGCTTGCCCTCGTGCGATATGCCCTGGAGTGGGACGGCGGCTACGCCACCATTCCCGGCAGCGCCGCCCCGCAGCCGACGTATAACCTGGTCAAGCGCGTGCGCTTCCCGTGCACCAACGACCCGAACCTGAATATGGACCAGTTCGCCTGGGCCGTAATCGGCCCGAACGGACAGCCGGTCCTGCCGTATCAGTACCTCCTGCCGTTGGAGTACACATTTCACACCTCGCCGCCGCTGGCTTCCAACGATCCCGACGTCATCCTCGACGAAGCGGGACTGCGGTACGCGCAGTCCGAGGTGATCGCCTTCCACGTGCTCTCCATGAACGTGCGGCTCTTCTGCCTGCCGCTGAAGAATCTTTCGGCGGAAACTTCCGAAGCCTTCGTCGAAGCAGGTTTCGCCAGCGCACCTGGAGGAGCCACTCCGCCCACGTTCACTGATACGACCAAGAACTGGCTGCAGCCCTGGCAACTGCCTATCGCAACACAGACCCTCCGAATCTATGCCGGGACGGGGGCAAGCCAATACGCAATGATTCAGAGCAACACGGCCAACGTGATTACGCTGAATGCCACTGCGCCGACTCTTTCGGCGACCGGCGGAACCTGGGCCCCGCTGCCGGACACCACATCGCAGTACCGCATTGACGGTCTCCTGTCGAGCCTGTTCCCCGCTCCAGCCAGCCCGCCGCCGCCCAGCACGCCGCCTCCGCCGCCGCCGGGCTGGTATCAGCGGGTATCAGCGGCGGGCAGTTATAACTTCTTAGGAACGACGTATCGTCCGCCGGCGGTCGTCGAACTCACGCTGCAAACGACCGATCTCCGGGCGACGCGCGCGTTCACGTTCACGCAGAGATTCTATATACCGGCATCGGAAAGATGAGAATGCAGAATGCAGAGCGCAGAGTGGAAGCGGAAAGGCCAAGGCCGTCGCCGTTCATTCTGCATTCTGCACTCTGCACTCTGCACTCGCCCGTTCATAGGCAGGAAGCGTCATGATGCATGAGAAGATGCGCAGGGCTGATCGCGGCGTGATCCTGATCGTCATCGTCGGCGTGCTGGCGGTGCTCAGTCTGCTGGCGGCGACATTCGGGATGATCGCGCGGCTCGAACTTGCCGGCAGCCGCAACCAGACGGAACACGAAATGGCGCGCGAGGCCGCCCACGCCGGCGCCGAATACCTGCTCAACGCCTTGCAGTCCTGGCTCAACGGCAGTTCCATGACCTCGGGCCCCGTGCCGACCTTTCTCCCCAACGTCTCGGACGCCGACGGCATCCTGCAGTACAAGCGCGACGGCGTAAAGGTCTATTTCGCCGTCAACAGCACAGTCCCGCCCGGCTCGGTGACGCCCGATTGGCTGCAGGGCCTCGGGCTGGCGGATGCCGGCATGTTCAACCTCAACGCCATGGGCTTTGCGAGCGACCTGGGCAGCGACGTCAACCCGGACATCCGCTACACGTCGTTCGATTGCAGTCTGGTCCGGCTGCTGAAGTCGCGGTTTGCGACCGTGACCGCAGGCGACATCAACAATCCCAGCAACACGGGCATTGACAATTATCGCGGCGCCGTGTACCCGGCCCCCGCAGTTCCAACCTTCACGAGTGCCCTCGAGCAGCAGCGCGTGGCGATCCTCCTCTCGCAGGCGCTCATGAATTGGCGGTACGGCCCGGACGGAGTGCCCGGGACCGCCGGCACGGAGGAACGCCGGTTGGGCCACCTGCCGCGCTGGAACAGCAAGCTCGGCGCCACGAGCATCAACCTGGGCATCCACGATGCCGCCGGCAATCCCTATCCGCCTGGCGGCCCGGCCTGGGGCGCCAGCTCTAATCCTAACGACACGCTGGCATCGCTCTTGATCACCTGGGCCGGTCCGGGTTTCTTTCCCACGACATATTTCGAGCCCGGCGGCCCATTGCCCGTTCCTCCGGCTCCTCCGACGGGAGAATGGCGTTCGTACAGCAGCACCGACGCGAAATGGGGCAATGACCAGGGCCTTCCCGTGCCAGGTTTGTTCTGGGGCATCGTGGCCCTCAGTCCTCCCAGTCTTCCATCCAACACGACAACGATCTACGCCGATAAGACCCAGCAGCCCGGCTGGCACGATTGGCCCGCTTCGATCTGGAACAACTACTACGTCTACTTCGCCACCGGCCCCGACAAGTGGCAGCGAGCCCAGATACAGACGAATACTGCCAATGTCTTGACCCTGGCCACACCGCTGCCGAACGCGCCGAATGCCGGAGACTCCTTCTGTATCTGCACGCCGCAGGCGTACGTGGGCCTGTTGAACCAGCGCTGGGTGACCGGCGACCTGAACGAGGGCGACTTGGTCCCGAACGCGATGGCCTGGCCGAACGGCGCCCTCGCGACGGAGGGGAACGTCTGGGACCTGCTGGTGGATAACGACACCTTGCTGTTCCCCGGCCCTTACGGCGCGGTGGCCAACATGGGCACCTGCACGGCGCTCGTGGCCCCCAACGATAACTCGCTGTATGACTCGACCAAAAACGGGATCTGGACCTCGAGTGCTTTTCTGAACAAGGGCTACGTCGTTCACATCTACGGGGGCACGGGAAGAGGCCAGGTGAGAACGATCTATGACTATGACAGCACGAGGAACCGACTCGTCCTTTACAATCCCGTTACGAGCACCCCGCCCGTTACAGTCAACCCGGTTTTCTGGACGAGCGGGAACAGCCCGGACACGACCAGCCAGTATCGAATCGAGTGGCCCGACAACAACCTGACGTCGAAGTTCCAGCCCAACAATCTCCAGGGCGACGACCGGCTCTATCTTTCGCTCGGCAGCCTGCGCGACTCCGTGATCGTCCCGGCGTTCGTCAGCGACGGCCTCAGCAGCGCCAACGCGCAGGCCGTGGCGGACATACTCCTGCCCTATTTCCTGCCGTATCTCAGCGTCTCCACGCAGGCCATCCAGGCCAGCCAGTCGCTCTGCAGCATCAACGACTGGGCGGTGGACGGCGTGGACAACGACGCGAACGGAGTGGTGGATGATAATAATAATCCCCCGGCCGGTTCGGCGCCGTCTTCGAATGCGCTGACGGAACCGCAGTACGAGTGGAATTCCCCACAGGGCACCAGCAACCGCGAGACACAGCTTGCCCCGAGGCTTTACAACAAGCTGGGCCTGTACACCTGGGCCCACGCCGGCGCAGCGACCACAAGCACCACGACGCGGATCCAGCAGGCGGCGCAACTCGTCGCCAACATCATAGATTTCCGCGACCCGCCGCCGACCGCCACGCCGCCGGCCATCCCGCCGCCCGACGTGCCGACCAAGCTCACGATCAGCGCCCTGGATCCGACAGCAGCCTTGCTCGGGGTCCCCGCCAACACCGTCGTGTACGGCGCCAAAGGGCTGCACGTTACGCAGGTCATGCCTTCGCCGGACCCCATTTACAGCGCCATCCCCAACGGCGGGGAAATGATAGACAACGGCAGCGGGGCGCCGACTGAAATCCCTGCTGGCGACTGGGTTTGGAATGCGGCCGGGCATTGGGACGTCCTCGATTGGACCCACAATGTCAACGGTCTGGGGCCCCGAGCGACATTCACCTTCAACAACCTGATGCCCGGCTATTACGCGATGCGCCTGATCGGCACGCCCAGCACCTTCACGCTGACCTACCCGATCGGCGGCACCGCCTACACCGTAACCCCCGCGATCGCCGAACCTGATAACCCCGCATTGAGCACCGCTTTTGTCCGCAAGCCCGCCGACGCCTTCGGCTTCACCCGCCTGGTATGCTTCCAAGTCGTATCCGGCGGCACTCTGAGTTTTCAACTGCAGGCTCCGGTCAACTCCCAATTCTGGGGCTTTGCGCTGTGCGCGCAGTACATTCAACTCACCAACATTGCCACACACGACATCCGGCTGGATGCCCTGACCGTGGCGACCGACCAGACTCAGGTCGCGACGACCGGGCCAGGCATCCTCCCCTGGCAAGCCGCCGGCATGTATACGCGGGCTGACGGCGGATACGCTGACCTTCGCCGGATCCCCGGCGCGGCTGTCGGCGCCCTCGGCTTTGTCACCGATAGTGGAGGAAATCCAGCCCCGACGCTCTCGACCGCGACATTTCCGATCAACTACGGGACTTATGTCATTTGCATGTCTGAGGAATCGTACGAGAAACAATGGACCGCCCAGAAAGGCGACCCCGACTATAGCACCACGCCCAGCACCTATAACCCCGGCGGCCTGGTCCCGCCGCCCACCATAAACGGCGACGGCATCTGGGGCGACGCGCCGAACGAAGCGTACCCGATCTATCCTTTCGGCGACCTTAACTCCGACCAGTACACCATGGCCCTGTTGATGGGCGTCAAGGGCTCGCCGACGGCGTACAAACCCTCCGTTGCCGTCAGCTATGTCGCCGGCGCCCAGATCGCCCTGGTTGCGGGCGGCCCGGCGGCGGACGGCAGTTACGTGGACGGGGCGATTCCGGTTATGAATGTCCCGCCTCATCTGGACGCGACATACCATAACGAACTCAGTTGCTACTCCAGCATCGAGAAGACGGTCATCCTGCAGCCCACCTGGGATACGACACCCCAATACGGGCCGTATTGGGCGCCCTACGTGACTGCAGCGGCCGGCACCATACCGACAACCTCGTCGCCTCAGGGGCTCGCTGCCTCTCAGAATACGCTGGTCATCGGCCAGGATGATTCGCCCCGAACCCCGGCGGGCAACACATTTCGAGCCTGCCTGAACAAAAACTATGGATACTCCTCGAGCATTTATGTCGGTATGATATGGGATCCCGCTGCAGTGCCGACATGGTTCGGTGCGGGTACACCGCCCTGGCCGAACTCGTCCCCTCCCGTTTGGTATACCGATAAACGGTGGGCCACTCTGGCGAAGCCGTCTCTCCTGGCTTTGCAGTATCGCGCCTTTCCGTTCATCTTGAATCGTCCGTACCCGACCACCGGTTGGCTGGGCCTGGTGCCAACGAGCAATACCGATGCCGTGAATGCCGCAACCGGAAATCCAACCGTATTGGGCTCATGGCGCACGATTGATCCCAACCCGAACCCGCCGGTCGCCGGTCAAGTGACGCCGCCGGCGACGCCTGAGCAGCTCCTCGGCACGCTGATGTCCAACGCCACCGTCGGCGGAGTTTACGCGCGTTTCAACATCAACACCGCGCCGGTGGATACGCTCAAGGCCGTCTTCCCCGACGCAACCGCACAGGCCATCGTCTTTGCCCGTAACGCGCGGGCGAAGGGCTTTGCGCCGACGACTTATCCCTGGTACTCCGGCGTGCTGTCGCCGGCGCTCGCCAATGCTTCGTGGGCGACGTGGGACGAACTTCTCAACGACCCGCTTTTCCAATACTCTGCGACTGTCAGCGGCTACCCTCCTCCGCCTCCGCCGAACGTCGGCGGCATCGGATTCTACGATTGTCACGATCCTGTCAACCCGCTGACGGACCTCGTCTCCAACGCCGACGCCGGCGCGGGCACCTATGCGGACGGGTTCCCGGACAACTCGAACGAGAAAAAAGAGTGGTTCATGCGCTACTCGAACCTCTTCTGCCTGCAATCCACCTCCTTCCAGTTCACCGTCGCCGGACTGGTCTACGCGGACAGGCCGTGGGACCCGGTGACGATGCAGAACAACGAGCCGGTCGCCATGGTGCGCATCGAGGTGGACGTGGACCTGAGCACCGGCACCCCGAGCATCGTCCACTTCCGGTACCTGACACAACAGTAAGGACGAGACGAATGCAAAATGCGGAGTGCAGAATGCAGAATGCAGAACAGTACGGCAACGGGAAGAGCCGCCGGCGGCGAAACCGTCGTTCATTCCGGAGTCCACACTCTGCGCTCTGCACTCTGCATTCTGCATTCCGCACTCGCGCGTTCACGCTGATCGAGATGCTGGTCGTTATCGCCATCATTGCGGTCCTGGCCGGCCTCCTCCTGCCGGTACTGACGAAAGCCAGGGAGGAAGCCCGCAGGAAAATCTGTCTTAATAATCTGCGACAAATCGGCGCGGCCTGCATTGCATACCAGGACCCCAACGGCGATTACTTCCCTGCGTTCCTGCAACAGGCGACCTATAACAATACGGCGCCGCCTCCGCCGCTATGTACGCTGAACGGAATTTCATGGCCATGGCCGGGCCAGATGGTTATGACGCCCCCGCAGCCGCTGTCCTGGAACTCTTCTAATTCCTACGGCGCAGGCGCCGTCGTCTCGGACTATGGCTTCAACTACGTTTGCCTCGTACCGAACACGGGCTGCGAACCGTACTCGGATTGCTCGCATTGGCAATTGCTGCAGGGCTTCGATGGGACTTTTCAGCCAATGCCTTCGCTGGCCTGTCTGTATCCCGCGTATATTGACAACGTGAAGGTTTTTGGGTGCCCATCTACGCCGGATAAGCCGCTGATCGCCTTTGCCTACTACAATGGAGCCAGGCATACTTGTTTTGGGTTCGACGCATATAGCTCCGGCATACATGTCAATACCGTGGACCCGGCGACGTATACCGGGAATGAAGTGAGCGGCACGAACAAGTGCAGTTATTTCTATGACGAGCTGACGAGCTTTCGTAATGCTGATCCCGACCTCGCCGTTGCCTGCGATGCGGACGGTCAGACGTGGACAAACTCAAACGGCAAGTATCCGCCATACGCAAGCATATGGTTTCGTACGCCTGTAACGAACCACAAAAACGGCCAAAATGTGATGTATTTCGACGGCCACGTGAAATGGGCGGAAACCGCATACTCAAGTTCTGACGCAACCGACAACATCTTCTGCCCAAACGGAAGCATCGGCGGCGGCCAGTGGAATCCGGACACCGACTCGTATATGTGGGATGGCTTCGACAGCCGAATCCCACAATCACAATGATTTTGTCATAACAAAACGGGATGTGTGATGAGAAATAGAAAAGGGTTTACGCTTGTCGAGATGCTCGTCGTGATCAGCATTATCGCCATATTGGCGGGCATGCTGACCGGGGTCATCCTCTACGCGCGCAACCTCGCCATCCGCGCGGAATGCCAGCAGAACCTCAATCACATCGGGCAGACCGTCAGCCTGCTCGTCCTCAGCAACAACGGGCTCTATCCGCAGCTCACCGACGCTGATCCGACGCAGCAGGCCTCCGACGCGTATTACCAGGCCCTCAACTCCGGATTCCCATGGAACAATTCCGGTTTCCCGTGGTGGGCGCGGGTCTTTGAGCAGTGGAAAGACCTGGGACTTCTGTACGCTAAGAAACCCGCCCCCGACGGAACCTACCTAACTTACACCCCCGTGCCCAACACCCTCGACGCAGCCCTGAATCCGGACGGCCACGTCCTGATTCCCAATTTCCAAGTGCCCAAGACGATGAGCGGCCTTCACTGCCGAATGGCCGGCGCGCTGGACGGGTCGACCGCCGCAAACCTCTTCAGCTCGATCTCCTATGGCATCAACTTCGACGTGAAAGACGCAACCGGCCTGCCCTACTGCGCAAGCTCCAATTCCAGCCCTTACTCCGTCGATTTTCCAAACAATCTGAGCGCGAATGACAAGCAGCCCGACCAATACCGCAGCACTGAAATCCTTAATCCAAGCCAGTTTATCCTCATTTCCGAAGCAAACACCCAGGGCCCGGAATGGAATGGAAGATGGTGCGGCGTTTGGAGTACAGTCGCCACTTACAACGTCGGTGACATTGTTGCGGACCGCGGCGGGTCTTACTACTGCTTGGCGTCCAACAAGGGTTCGGAACCACCCAATGCGAGCTGGAAGTCCGCTGAGCCGAACTGGACCGGCGGGCGGATCAGCCCGTGGAGCAACTACGGTTGCAACCCGAGCAGATGGCGCGGCCCATGGAGCTCTGCTACGGCGTACAATGTGGGCGATATAGTCTCCGACAGCCAAGCCGTTGCCTACTACTGCGTCGTAAAGAACACCAACTTCAAGCCGCCATGCTCATACTGGCAAACCCTTGAGGGGATCGTCGGACGCCATAGCGGCTACGCCAACGTCCTTTTCGCGGATTACCACGTCGAGGCGATCCAGATCACCTCCGTCCCCGGACAAGTCCCCAGCCCCAGCCTGAATATCAATTACGACTACTCCAAGTGGACGCTGCCGGGCAAATAGAAGGAGTGTCGGCATTGGCCGGACGCATCGTGGAGATCGGCGGTCTGCGCGTGGGCGAAGGGCAGGAGATGCTCCTCGTCGCCGGGCCCTGCGTGATCGAATCGCCCGAGCTTTGCTTCCGCATCGCCGAGGCGCTCAAGAAAATCTGCGCCCGGCTCGGCGTCCCCTGCGTCTTCAAGGCCTCCTTCGACAAGGCGAACCGCACCGCCGCCGCCTCCTTTCGCGGGCCGGGACTGGATGCGGGCCTGCGGACGCTCGAGGAGGTCCGCCGCCGCTTTGAGCTGCCGGTGCTGAGCGACGTCCACCTCGCAGAGCAGTGCGCGCCCGCCGCGCAGGCGCTCGACGCGCTGCAGATTCCCGCATTCCTCTGCCGCCAGACCGACCTGGTCGTCGCCGCCGCCCGCGCCGGAAAGCCGCTCAACATCAAGAAGGCGCAGTTCCTCGCGCCGGAGGACATGGGCCAGGTCTGCGCCAAGGCCCGCGCCGCCGGCAACGACCGGCTGCTGCTGACCGAGCGAGGCACGGCGTTCGGCTACCATCGGCTGATCAACGACATGACGGCGATCCCGCGCATGCAGGCGCTCGGATGCCCCGTGCTTTTCGACGGCACCCACAGCGTTCAGCAGCCCGGCGGCCAGGGCGACCGCAGCGGCGGCGAGCGCGAAATGGCCATCCCGCTCAGCCTGGCCGCCATGGCCGCCGGCGCGGACGGCCTGTTCCTGGAAGTGCACCCCGAGCCGGAAAAAGCCCTCAGCGACGCCGCCTGCATGCTCCCGCTCTCGGCCGTCGAGCCGCTGCTCGAAAAAGCCCGCCGCATCCGGAAAATCGTGAGAGGTCAGAAGTATGAGTGATGAGTGAAGAAGCACTTCATCGCTCGTCACTCACACTTCTTCCTTCGTGCTCCATCCTTCTTCCCCGATCAGCCGAACGAAAACGCAGCCGCAGATGCTCCTCGTCTTGAGGGCGCGCCCCTTCCGCTCCACGAGCATCAGGTTCTGCCCGCGCAGGTCGCCGACCGGGATCACCATGCGCCCGCCGTCGGCGAGCTGGTCGAGGAGCGGTTGCGGCATATGCGGCGCCGCGGCGCTGACCACAATCGCGTCATACGGCGCCTTCTCCGGCCAGCCCAGCGTGCCGTCCGCCACGCGCACTTCGATGTTCGCATACCCCGTCTCGCGCAGCCGCGAGCGCGCGGCCTCCGCCAGCTCGGCGATTCGCTCGATCGAGTCCACCTCGCGGCACAGTTCGGCCAGGAGCGCCGTCTGGTAGCCGGACCCGGTGCCGATCTCCAGCGCCCGGTCCTTCGGCGTGAGCGCCAGGCACTCGAGCGTCCTCGCCACGATGTACGGCTGCGAGATCGTCTGCGAGCAGCCGATCGCGATGGGATGGTCCTCGTACGCCATGTCCGGCGCCACGTCCGGAATGAACAGGTCGCGCCGGACTTTGCGGAAGGCCGCCAGCACGCGCGCGTCGCGGATGCCCCGGGCGATCAGTTGATCGCGCACCATCGCCTCGCGCAATGCCGCAGACCGGCCGTCGTCAGCGCCCGCCGCGCCCATCGTCAATCCTCACCACCAGCAGGCACAAAGACGCCAAGAACGACCGAACCACAGATGAACACAGATGAGCACAGATACGAATTTCTTTCTTGGCCCCATCTGTGTTCATCTGTGTCCATCTGTGGTTCCCAAATTCGTCGCCGTTCTTCGTGCCTTGGTGGTAAACGTCTCCTGTTCAACCGTAATCACTTGACCCTTATCTCCCGGACCTCCAGTTCGATCTTCACCTCTCCGCGCCAGCGGTTCAACCTGGGCGCGAACACCAGGGAGCAGGCGCGGCTGGCCGTCAGCGCCGCGGCCATGTGGCCCTGGTTGAACGCCACGGCGCGGAACGCGGCGCCGTTCTGCCGCACCCAGAACGCCAGGTGGCGCCCGTCGCCGATGTAGGTCGCGCCCGACGGCGCTTCCAGGTCGAACGCCGCCAGCAGCGGCTCGCGGTTGCCCTCGCCGAACGGCGCCAGCCGGTCCAGCTCGTCCAGAAGCGGGCGCGTGATGTCCGGCAGCCGCACCTCGGCATCCACGTCCACGAACGCCTCCAGGTCGCCGGAGGAGAGCCGGCGCGCGGCCGCTTTCTCAAACTCCTCGCGGAAAGGCGCGATTTCGCTCTTCCGCAGCCGGAGCCCGGCGGCGCGCGCGTGGCCGCCGAAGCCGATCAGCCGGCCGGAGCATTCGCGCAGGCACTCGAACAGGTTCATCGCCGCGATCGAGCGGGCGGAGCCGTGGCCCACGTCGTCGTCCACCGCCAGGAGCACCACCGGCCGCCAGTAAGCCTCCACCAGGCGCGAGGCGACCACGCCGATCACGCCCGCGTGCCATCCCTCGCGCGCGAGGACGATGGAGCAGCGGCCTTCGACGCCGCCCTCGCGCGCGATCATCTCGTGGCTCTCGGCGAGGATCTTCTCCTGCATCTTCTGGCGCCGGGCGTTATCGCGGTTCAGGCGGGCGGCGATCTCCGCCGCGCGTTCGTCGGAGGTCGTGGTCAGAAGCTCCACCGCCTCGCGCGCGGAGCCCAGCCGCCCCGCCGCGTTCAGGCGCGGCGCCAGCTTGAACGCCACGTCCCACGCGCTCAGGCCCTTGTCCTCGACGCCGGCCGCGCTGCGCAGCGCCCTGATGCCGGCCGAGGACGACGCGCTCAGTCCCCGCACGCCGAAGCACGCGATGGTGCGGTTCTCGTCCCGCAGCGGCACCACGTCCGCAATCGTCCCGAGCGCCGCGAGCGAGAGCGAATCCACCAGGAACTCGCGGAACGCGACCGAGACCTTGCGGCCGGAGGAGAAGTCCTTCCCGATGGCCCAGGCGAGCTTCAAGGCCAGGCCCGCGCCGGAGAGTTCCCGGAACGGGTAAACGCAGCCGGGCAGCTTCGGGTCAATCAGCGTAGCGCCTGAAGGCACCACCGCGGCCGCCTCGTGGTGGTCGGTGACGATGACCTCCATGCCCAGCTTCCGCGCCAGCGCGATCTCCTCGACCGCGGTGATCCCACAGTCCACGGTGATGAGCAACTGCGTCCCGGCCTCAGCCAGCTTGCGGACGGCGGCGGCGTTGAGGCCGTAGCCTTCCTCGAGCCGGTCGGGGACGTAGAACTCCGGGGTGGAACCGACGAGCGCCAGGCAGCGCAGCAGGATCGCCGTGGCCGAGATGCCGTCCACGTCGTAGTCGCCGTACACGGCGATCTTCTGCCGCCGTTCGACCGCCTCGCGCACGCGCCGCGCGGCGACCTGCATTTCCGGCATGCAGGAAGGATCGTGAAGCTGGTTCAGGTCGGGGTAGAGAAAGGCCCGCACGGCCGGCTCGCCGATCACGCCGCGGTTCAGCAGCACCTGCGCGGCGACGGCGCTCATGCCGAACTGCCGCGCCACCGCCTGCGCCGCGGCGCGGTCCGAAGGCACAATGCGCCATTGCTTCTCGACGCGCATGATCGCCTTTCCTCGGCGGATTCCACCATGAGGGTCTGACATCAAGCTTCGGGTCAGGTGAGATTGCGGCGCGCGAAGTCCACGGCGTTCCGGAAGACTCTCACGCCATCGCCTTCGGATTTCGCTCCTTCGCGCGTCCAGCGCGGGTGCTGGGTCGGCTCGACGTGGCGCTCCGGGTGCGGCATCAGGCCGAAAATCCGGCCCGAGGGATCACAAATCCCGGCGATGTCGGCGATGGAGCCGTTCGGGTTCCACGGGTAGCCGGGATTCGATTCGCCGTCCGGCCCGACGTACCGCGCGACGACCAGCTTCTTCCGCTCGATCTCGTGCAGGACGTCCTTCCCCGCGATGAACTTCCCTTCGCCGTGCGCGACCGGAAGATAGAGCGAATCGCCCGGACGGACGAACACGCACGGGCTTTCCCCGACGCGCAGGTGCACCCAGCGGGCCTCGAAAAGCGCGCGGTCGTTGACGGTCAGCGTCGCCTCGACCTTGTCGCCGTGCAGCCTCGGCAGCAACCCGGCCTTGGCAAGCACCTGGAACCCGTTGCAGATTCCGATGATCAGCTTCCCGTCCGCCATGAAGCGGCGAATCTCGTCCTCCATCCGGTAGCGGATCTCGTTCGCGAGCACTTTGCCCGACGCGATGTCGTCGCCGTAGCTGAAGCCGCCAGGAATCGCGAGGACGTGGAACTGGTCGAGCGCGCGCCGATTCTCGGCGAGCCGGTTGACGTGCACTCGCTCCGCCTCGGCGCCGACCTTCTCAAACGCGTACGCGGTCTCCACGTCGCAGTTCGTCCCGGCCGTCCGCAGCACCACCACCCGCACCGGCTTCTCGCGGCTCATCGAGCTTCATCTCCGGCTGAATTCGTGTTATCGAGCCAACTGGATAAGCACATAAGACGTTCAGGCAAAAGGCTTTGCTACAACTCCACTACAAACAGCATAAACCCTTCAGGCGCTGGGTATTGCTACAAATTGGATTCGTTTTTTCAAATCGCCTTTTACGTCCTATCTTCTTCCCCTCCTGAGCCTTGCGACTTCCCCAGAGGTCAGGGATATGTTACCATAATTTTTCTGATATGTCAAGTTAATTCCGGCTTTTTTCTCTCGCTATAGTTTCTTCAGCTCCGCCAGGCTCGTGAAACCTTCCTCGCCGATGATCACGTGATCGAGCAGCTTGATGCCGGTCAATTCGCAGACTTCACGGATGCGCTTCGTCACGCGGATGTCGTCGGCGCTGGGCTCGGGATCTCCGCTGGGATGGTTATGCACGACAATGATCGCGGAGGCGGCTTCGGCGACGGCGGCCTGGAGCACGTCGCGCGGGTTGACCAGGGCGACGCTGAGGCCGCCCTTGGAAATCTCCACTTCCCGCAGCACGCGGTTCTTCACGTCCAGCAGCACGCAGTAGAAGCACTCCTGTTTCTGCGACCGAAGCCGCTGGTAGAAGTGCGCGAAGACCTCCTCGCTGCTCGTGAACTTCCGTCCGCGGCGAAGCGTCGGGCCGGCCAGCCGCGCGCCGAGCGCCAGCGCGGCTTTGACCTGCGCCGCCCGCGCCGGGCCGATGCCGTGAGTCTTGCAGAGTTCGGCGATGCTCTTCCTGGACAAGCCGCTCAGGCTGTTGTCGGATTCCGCGAGCAGGCGCCGCGCCAGGTCCAGCGCGCTTTCCCTGCGCGTGCCGTCGCGGATGATGATCGCCAGCAACTCGGCTTCCGTCAGGGCCTCCGCGCCCTTCGCCAGGAGCCGCTCGCGCGGCCGCTCATCCGGCGGAAGCTCTTTGATCGTCAGCCGCCGCGGTTCCGGCGGCTGCTCGTATTTCTCCACGAGTTCCCTCCGTCCCGGCCCGGAACTCCGCCGGAGTTTCAGCCTACATGCGCATCCGCCTGGTCTTGCGGACGGGCCTCGGCGTCGAAGGCGACTGGGCCAGCGCCGTGCCCACGATCTCCTCCGGATCGTCGGAAATGACCATCAGCGAGCGGTCCGACGGCAGGATGTAGCCTTCGCGGATCGTCTTTCGATCAATCCAGTCCAGGAGCCCCTGCCAGTAATCCTTGCCGACGAGGACCACCGGGAAATGCGGGTGCCGGCTGGTCTGGATCAGCATCAGCGACTCGAACAACTCGTCCAGCGTGCCGTATCCGCCCGGGAAGATCACGTAGGCGAGCGAGTGATAGAGGAACATGTACTTGCGCGTGAAGAAGTACCGGAAATGCAGCACCTTGGTCAGGTAGGGGTTCGGCTTCTGCTCGGTGGGCAGGTCAATGTTGAGGCCGATGGAGACGCCGCCGGCATCGAACGCGCCGCGATTGGCCGCCTCCATGATGCCCGGCCCGGCGCCGGTGATGACCGCGACGCCGCGCTGGGCGATCATGCCTCCGACGCGGCGCGCCAGCCGGTACTCGGCGCTGGTCCGCTTCGAGCGCGTGGCGCCGAAGACGCAGACGCCCGGCGCCATGCCGCTGAGGTCCTCGAATCCTTGCACGAACTCGCTCATGACCCGCAGCACGCGCCAGGGTTGCTGCGCAAAGGTGCCGTCGGGGTTGGTCGGTCGTATCGCCATCGTTCCGCGCTCTCCAGGTTCCGCCTATCCCAAGGCGGCCACAACGAGGTCTCCGACTTCGCGGGTGCCGAAGCCCATCCGGCCGGCGGCCATGGATTTGAGCTTGGTGCCCGTAACGCTCTTGACGGCGGCTTCGATGTTCTGCGCCGCGCGCTTCTTGCCGAGGTGATTGAGCAGCATGCCCGCCGCGCAGATCGCGGCCAGCGGGTTGATCACGTTCTTGCCGGTGTACTTCGGCGCGGACCCGCCGATCGGCTCGAACATGCTGACGCCCTTGGGATTGATGTTGCCGCCGGCGGCGATGCCCATGCCGCCCTGGATCATCGCGCCCAGGTCGGTGATGATGTCGCCGAACATGTTGTCCGTCACGATCACGTCGAACCGGTCCGGGTTCTTGATCATCCACATGCAGGTCGCGTCCACGTGCGCGTACTCGCGCTTGATGTCGGCGAAATCGCGGTCGCCGATTTCGTGGAACGCGCGCTCCCACAGGTCCCAGGCGTACGTGAGCACATTGGTCTTGCCGCAGAGCGTGAGCGTCTTGTTTTTCTTCCGCTCGCGGCAATACTCGAAGGCGTACCGCAGGCAGCGCTCCACGCCTCCGCGCGTGTTGATCGAGGTCTGGATCGCCACTTCCTGCGGCGTGCCCTTGCGGAGGAACCCGCCGGTCCCCGCGTAAAGCCCTTCGGTATTCTCGCGGACCACGATGAAGTCAATGTCCTCGGGCTTCCGGTCCTTCAGCGGGCAATCCACGCCGGGATAAAGCTGGACGGGCCGAAGATTGATGTATTGATCCAGCTCGAAGCGCAGCCGCAGCAGCAGGCCCTTTTCGAGGATTCCGGGCTTGACGTCCGGATGGCCGACCGCGCCGAGGAAGAGGACGTCCAGGCGGCGGATTTCCTCCAGGGCGGAATCGGGCAGGATCTCGCCGGTCCGCAGGTAGCGTTCTCCGCCGAAATCGTACGTCACCGTTTCGTACTTGATATCGTGCTTCTTGCAGGCCGCCGCCATGACCTTCAGCGCTTCGCGGGTCACTTCCGGCCCCGTGCCGTCTCCTGGGATGACTCCGATCTTGTACACAGCGTGTCCTTCCTCTGGTTAAAACTCCGCGCGATTCCTTCACGAAGCCTGGCCTGCGGAGCCGTCACGACTTCCGCGGCTGCGGGCGCGGCGGGATCTCTTCCACGACAAACAGTGACTTGTAGACGCGCAGCGTGTCGCCCGGCCGTATGGACGCGGAGGCGACGCGCGCGCCGTTGACGAAAACTCCGTTGCGACTGCCCAGATCCTTCACTTCCGCCTTCTCCGGCCCGAGAACGATCTCGGCGTGCCGCCGCGAGACGGACCCGTCCGGAATGGTCAGGTCGAGGCCGTCGTCGCGCCCGATGATCATCGAACGCCGCGCGATGACGAACCGCTGTCCCTCCAGCGGCCCTTTGATGCACAGCAACCGAAGGTCGCCCGGCTTGAAGGCCTTGAACGGCACGTGCGCGACGGCATCCGCGCGCGGCACCTTCGTTCCCCTGCGCAGGAATGGATCGGAGACCGGCTCGACTTCGACCTCCGCGGCGATATTCCAATCCTTGGAGCCTTCCGCCTTCGACTCCGGAGCCGCAGCGGGCTTCTGCTCCACGGCGGGCCCCGTCGGCCGATCGGCTTTTCCGCCGATCGGCGGCGGCACGAGGTCGAAAGCAAGTGTGACCGGCCCGATGGAGATATTGTCTCCATCGTTGAGCAACTTCCAGTCCGCGTGGACGCCGTTGACCTTCGTCCCCGCAGCGCTCAGCAGGTCCGCCAGCCGGACCCCCTGCTGCGTTTGAGCGATCTGCGCATGGAAAGCGGCGACGGCCGCCTCCCTCAGATGCACGTTGGCCAGCATGTGCCGGCCGATGACCAGCGGCGACGAACCCAGGTAGAACTCCGCGGCCTTGCGCGAGCCTTCCGCAATCCGCACTCGCGCGCAAGGCGCGCCGCCGGCCGCAGCCGGGTCCACCGGCTCCGCCGCGGGCTGATCGCCGTAGTCGGGCAGGAAGAGCAGCAACGCGCTGCCCAGCTTGACCAGGTCGTATGGAACCAGCTTATGAGTTCGGACGCGCTGATCGTTGACGAGAATGCCGCCGCCGGGCACGGCTTCTTCGATCTCGTGAGTCTCCTCGCGAAAGCTCAGCCTCGCATGCAGTTCCAGGACGCCGGCATCCGACAGGACGATATCGCAACTTGCGCCTTTGCCGAGCGTCGCCATGCGCGGCGGCAGCGGGTAGACCTTCGTCTGCGCGCCCTTGTGGACGTGTGCCAGCACAAAGCCGCGCGCACGGTGCAGCGGCAGGTGAAGGTCATCCGCCGTTTCCTCCTCGGAGGTCGCTGCCGGCGGAGCCGTTGCAGCCTGGGGAGCAGCCGGGACCCGCGGAGCAACCGGGACAACCGGCGCCGCGCCGTCCAAGCTCGCCCGGATTTCGGCGATGGCCGCTTCGCTCATATAGGCCTTGCGCTGGACGGTCTGCCAGAGCCGCTGTTTCGAGCCGACGCGCTCAAGCGCCACGAGGATCTCGACGCATTCCTCGAGTTGATCCTGCGTAAGACGCCCGGCGCTGACGGCGCGCTTGCCGAATTCGTAATCCATCTCCTGCGGCATGCGTCAAATCTCCGAGTTCGCAACAGGACTGCGACAGAGCCGGATTATAGCCCACGTCTTTCGTGGCTTTCAAGTGACCGGGCGCGGCGCAGCCGGTTGAGGACCTTTTCCAGTTCGTCCGGCAGCGCAAGGGAAAACGCCAGCGGGCGGCCCGTTTCGGGGTGCCGGAACTTCAGGGCGCCGGCATGCAGGAACATTCGGCCCAGGCCCGCCGCGCGCGAGAGCTGCGCATTGGCGGCGGCATCGCCCTCGTCCGGGTCGCCCGCAACCGGATGGCCCAGCGCCCTGAAATGAAGTCGAATCTGCCGCCAGCGGCCGGTCTGCGGCTGCGCTTCCACGAGCGTCGCGCCGTCGAAGCGCTCCAGGACGCGGTATCGCGTGAGCGCGCGCTGCGGCTCGCCCGCGCCCGCGACGCCCACGGCGCGCCCGCCGCGCCGAACCCGACCCAGCGGCAAGCTGACTTGGCCCGACTCCTGCGGAAGCCGGCCCACCAGCAACGCCGTGTACCGCTTCTCGGCCTCGTGCCTCCGGAACTGGCCCGAGAGCCGCTCGTGCGCCTCGACGTTTTTCGCGATGACCATCAGGCCGGAGGTGTCGCGGTCGAGCCGGTGGACCATGCCGTAGTCGTGCTCCGGCCCGATGCGGTCCTGCGCCTTGCCGTAGCGCGCGATGAGCCCGTTGAGCAGCGTGTCGAGTTTGTGGCCGATGCCCGGCTCGGAGACGAGCCCCGCCGGTTTCTCGAGCACCGCGATGGAGTCGTCTTCATAGACGACGCGGACCGGCACTTCCGGATTCGGCGCCACAAGGAACGCGCCGGCGGGCAGGTGAATCTCGACCTGCTGTCCTGCCCGCAGCCGCGTCTTCTCGCCGCCCGGCGCGCCATCCACCAGCACGAACCCCTTGCGCAGGAGTTTGTTCAGAAAGCCGACAGGCGCCTCGGGACAGTGCCGGGCAATGAAGTCCTTCAAAGGCCGCGCCTCGTCCTCGCGCGAGGTCTTCAGCGAACGCCTCAACGTCTGGTCTTCAGCCATTTCTCGGCGACTCCTGATCGCGCGCGGGGCAGCCTTCGAGGAAAACCTCGAATAACCCTTGATAAATCTAAAGAAATATGGTTATTTGGTGTTGCAAGCGTAGAAACCGTGTGATATGCTACCGCGCATTCAGGGGTAAGCGCAAGGGACTGACGCAGGCAAGAGGAGCGCGCGCGGCAATGGGCCGCGCCGGTTAGACTGGGTCCTTGGAGAAAGGTGGAATTCGATGGCAATGACGAAGACGCAGATCGTCAAAGAGCTGGCGGAGTCGGTCGAGATCAGCAAGAAGCAGGCCGTGTGCGCGCTGGAAGCCATTACGAAGATGGCTTACCGCGAAGCGAAGAACGGCTTCACGCTGCCGGGCATCGGCAAGCTCGTGCTCGTGAACCGCAGCGCCCGCGTCGGCCGCAATCCGAAGACTGGTGAGCCGATCCAGATCCCGGCCAAGAAAGTGGTCAAGTTCCGCGTTGCCAAAGCCGCCAAGGAAGCGGTTCTGTAAACCGGCGACATTCGGCCTGAGTTTCGAAGACGACAGGAGCGGTGCGCCCCGACAGAGGCGTGCCGCTCCTTCTTTTGTCACGCCTCATTCGCCCGGTCCGCCGCTGACGGCGAGGCCGCCACGGCCAGCAGCAGCGTGAAACTGATGAAGTAATAATAGTTGATGAACGCCTGTTTGCCCAGCAGGAAGAAAACCAGCCATGAGGTCGCCATCGAGAACAGCCACCCGCCCAGAGTGCGCGGCATCTTCCATGTGAGCCATACCATCGCCAGCAGCCAGATCCCCACGCTGACCTTCGCCGGCAGTTCCACGCCTTGGCGGGCCATCGCGCCGTAGATGGAAAGCGAGTCCGCCCGTCCCGGCGATTCGACGAAGAAGCGCACCGTCTTGCCCACCAGCGCGCCGAAATCCCAGAGGAGGAACGGCAGCGTCAGGACGGTCCCGACGATGGCGGCCCAGAGCCACGTGTTGGCCGACGCGCGCCGCAGCCGGATCAGCAGCGGAACCGCAAGGACGACGTACTGCTTGCTCGTCAGCCACACGCCCATCAGGCAACCGGTCAGGAACGGCCCGCGCGCCGTCGCCAGCGCCAGCGCCAGCCCGCCGAGCGCCGCGGCCATCAGCGGCTCAGTCCAGCCGTTCTCCAGCACGAAGAGCGACCGGGGCATGAACAGGAACGCCGCGGCCGCCAGTTCGTGGAACCGGCTTCGGCCGGGGCTCATCCGCCGCGCCAACAGGTAGATCATCAGCGCCGCCGCCAGGTCGCACGCGATCCACGCCGTGCGCACGTCCCTGAACACGTACCAGAACACCATCGGCGGGTAAACCGCCGTGGGCGGATACGGAAGCCCGTAATCTTTCGCCGCGCCGCCGAGATCGAGCACGCGTTCCTTGAACTTGAGCGTGTAGCCGTTCTTCCCTTCCTCGAAGAAGGCGCGGGCGGCCTCGGTCTGAATCCTGAAGACGTCCGTGGCCTCATAGATGACCGACGCGGGCGAGGAGAAGAGCATCAGGATGCGCATGGCGACCGCCGCCGCGACGATGAGACAGAACCGCACGCGCGCCGGCCGCCTGGAGTTCATCCGCTCGAGCAGGTAGGTGAACACCGCCATCAGCGCGCCCGCCGCCACGATCTTGATCGCCCGGCCGTATGCGTTGAGCAGGAGCATGTCGGACGGAAAACCGGGCACGCGGTAACGGAATTTCTCCTCGCTCTCGCCGTTCGAGAGGCAGCAGATCACGGCGAGGAAGGCGATGACCATGCCGAGGAGGACCGGCTCCGCCTGCACGCGCACCGCCTGCGGGCGGACGTGCAGGAACAGGGCCAGCGCCACGGCCCCGATCAGCAGCACAAGCCCTTCCCAGGTGAAGCCGCCCCAGTGCGTCAGCGGCGCCGCCACGGCGAGGATGCAGACGAGCAGCATCCCCGACGCGGCCGGGGTTTTGGCTTGTTCATCGAGCGCGGCTGGGTTCATCGGGTCTTCCCGGCGTCGAGTTTTCCGCCGCTCCGGGCGAGCCCGCCACGGCCAGCAGCAGCGTGAAGGCGACCAGGTAGAAGTAGTTCGCGAAGGCCTGCTTTCCGAGCAGGAAGAAGAAAATCCACATCCCCGCCGCGGCGAAAAGCATGCCCGCGAGATTCCGCGGCATCTTCCACGTGAACCACGCAAGGGCGGCGATCCAAAGACAGGCCACGACCGCGCCGATCCAGCCGGCCGAGGGGCTAACTCCCAGCGCAACCGCGAAACCGTACAGCGAAAGCGCGTCGCCTCTCGCGGGGGACTTCAGAAAGAAGTACAGGACGTTCTCCATCATCGCGTGGAGGTCCCAGATCCAGAACGGCAGCACGAGCGCCAGCCCGACTGCGACTGCGCAAATCCACGTCGCCGCGCGCCATCGGCGCAGCTTCAGGATCATCGGAATCGCGAGCGCGACGTATTGCTTGCTGCCGAGCCACAGCCCGAGCAGCGCGCCGGTCAGCGCGGGCCATCGGCCCGACTCGGCCGCCAGCGCGAACCCCGCCATCGAGACGACCACCAGCGGCTCCGTCCAGGACTGCTCAATGACGAACAGCGATCGCGGCAGGAAGAGGAACGTCAGCGGCAGAAGCTGGCACAGCCGCTCGCCCTTCTCGCCCGGGTTGCATCGCCGCGCAAGGGCATACATCAGCAGCGCCGCCAGCACGTCGAAAACCGCCCACACCCCCCGCACGTCCTTGAACAGCAGCCAGGAGATGCAGTTGCAATAGACGACCGAGGGCGGATAGCCGTAATTCGGGATCAGCTTGACTCGTTCGTAAGGGGAAGGAATCCTCATCGTGTAAATGTTCTCGCCCTGGAGCAAGCCGGCCCCCGCCGCGCTCTGGCTCCTGAACACTTCCATCTTCGAGTCAATCACCGAAGGCGGGGTCGAGATCATCATAAGAATCCGCAGCGCCACGGCGAGCAGGATGAGCGCCGCAAAGCGCCGGCGGGCGATCCGGCCGGCGGAGCGCGAGAGATAACTCGCCGCCAGCAGCAGCGCCGCGCCGGAGCAGACTTTGATGGCGATCCCCGGCGCGGTCAGCATCTCGGAGGCCAGCGCCTGCGGCCAAGTCCAGCCCTGCTCCGCGCTGACCTGGAGCTGGTTATACCCGGTCTGGAGCCAGCAGTTCGACGCGGCGAAGGCGACGAAGATGCCGGAGAGCAGCGCTTCCGGCGACGGCCCGTTCCATCGCGGCCGCGCGTGAAACCAGAAGGCCAGCGCCGCCGCGCTCAGGACGAGCGGCAGACCCCACCAGCTCAGGAAACCCCAATTGCACGAGGTGCCCCCGACGTACAGCAGAAACACGAGCAGAATCGCCGAGGCCGAAGGCGCCGCGTCAACCTTCGCGCTCGAGTCTGGAGGTGTCATGGTCTCGCCTTTAGTTCCTCGCCCTCGTCCTCGTCCGTCGTCCTCGAACAATGTCCGTTAGATTATCAGCATTGCGTCCCCATAGCTATAGAACCGATAACCCAACCGCCGCGCCTCCTCGTACGCGCCGAGGACTCGTTCGCGGCCGGCGAAGGCCGCGACGAGCAGCAGGAGCGTCGAGCGTGGCAGGTGAAAATTCGTGAGCAGCGCGTCGGTCATCTTGAACGTGTACGGCGGATAAACGTACAGCCGCGATTCGCCCTGGAACGGCCCGAAGCCCTGCGGCGACGCGGCGGCCGTCTCCAGCGCCCGGCAAGAGGTCGTGCCGACCGCGATGACGCGTCCGCCGGCGCGCTTCGCCTCGGCGATCCGCGCCGCCGCCTCCGCCTCAATGGAGAAGAACTCCGCGTGCATCCTGTGCCGGCGCATGTCGTCCACTTTGATCGGCTGAAACGTCCCGAGGCCGACGTGCAGCGTGATCTCCACCGTCCCGATGCCGCGCTCGCGCAGCGCCCGCAAGAGCGCCTCCGTGAAGTGCAGCCCGGCCGTCGGCGCGGCCACCGCGCCGGTCTGCCGCGCGTACACCGTCTGGTAGCGCTCATGGTCGAACGTCTCCAGCGACCGGTCCTCGCCGCGCCGCACGTAGGGCGGAAGCGGCGTCCGCCCGACCTCCTGGAGCGTCTTCAGCAGGTCCGCCGGGCGCGGCACGAGCACGGTCCACTGGCCGGTCGCCGTCTTCTCCGCAAGCTTCACGACCAGCCGTCCGTCTTCCAGTTGCAGATACTCTCCGGATTTCGGCTTGCCGTGCGCGCGGATCATCGCTTCCCACAATCCCTGGCCGAGGTCGCGCAGGAAAAAGACTTCGACCTTTCCGCCCGTCGAGCGCGTCCCGATGGTCCGCGCGGGGAAGACGCGCGTGTTGTTCAGCACGAGCAGGTCGCCCGCGCGCAGGAATCGGCCCAGGTCGCGGAACACCGCGTGCTCGATCCGCCCATCGCCGCGATGAAGCACCATCAACCGCGAGGCGTCGCGCGGCTCGGCCGGGCGCTGAGCGATGCTCTCCGGCGGCAGCTCGTAATCGTAACGCGAGATGTCGTACTGGGAATCCACCGCCGCCATCGAAGGCTAAAGCTCCTCGTATAATTTCTCGTACGCCCGCACCGAATCGTCGAGAGTCAGTCCCAGCGCGCGAACCCGCTCGTGCGCCGCGCGGCCGATCCGCAGCCGGAGATCCTCGTCGCCGGCGAGCCGGCCGACCGCATCGGCCAGCGCGCCGGGGTCATTCGGCGGCACGAGGGCGCCGCACGTCTCGTCCAGTATTTCCGGGATATCTCCCACGCGAGCAGCGACCGCTGCCCGGGCCAGCCACATCGCCTCCAGAAGGATCTTCGGCACGCTTTCCCATCGCGACGGAATGACTAGGATATCCAACGCCGCGAGCACGTCGGCAAGGTTCGTCCGCCGGCCGGCCATCACCGGCCGCGCGCCGGCGGGCAGCGATTCGATCAGAGCCTCGATCCGCGCGCGGTCCGGCCCGTCGCCGACGATGATGAACTGCGTCCCCGGCGCTTTCGCGCGAATCGCCGGGATAGCGCTCAGGAAGATGTCCTGCCCTTTTTTGGCCAGGTCGAGCCGCGCGATCATCCCCACCGTCACAGCGTCCGGCGCCAGTCCGAGGTCGCGGCGCGTCTCGGCGGGAGAGCGGTTCGGTTTCAATTCCTCGCTGTCCACACCGTCATAGATCGTCATCAGCCGGTCCGGCGACATCCCCTGCCGGCGCGCCGCCAGCCGGCGCGCGCCCTGTCCGTCCGCGACGACGCGCTCCGCCAGCCTGGAGCAGACGCGGTCGAGCGCCGCGTAAACGCCGGAGCGCTTCCAGACGTCCCAGTCCTGCACCGCGAAGACGATCCGGCGGCAACCGGCGAGCCGGCCGATCAGCACTGCGTAATACGCCATCGGAAAGCCGAAGGCGTGAACGACCGACTCGCGGTTCGCCCGCAGCAGCCGGAACAATCGCCACTGGTACGGCAGGTTATGCCTGAACAGCCGCGTCAGAAGCGGCCTGCCGAGCGAATGACCCGGCTTCAGCGCGCGGCACTGAATCCCGCGCGCGCGCAGTTGAGCCTGCACCGGTTCGCCCTCGTAATCGCTCCAGACCTCCACGCGGAACCGCTCCGGATTCAGGCGCGTGGCCAGGTGCAGGATATTCCGCTCCGTCCCTCCGAGGTTCAGCGAGCCGGTGAGGAAGAGAACGCGGATGGGCTTCATCAAGCGGGTCCAAGGATCATTTGGGAAGCGACTGGTTGATGACGACCAGGATTCGGCGCGCAGCTTCCACAGCTTCCGCAGCCTGTTCGGCAGTCACGTGCTCAGGACCGCCGTAATCCCCCGTATCCCGAAACGAACGGAGCGCGCTATAATCTGTGCCGACGGTCTCAGAAAAACGCCCCGTGAGGATGAAGTCCCGATGAAGTGCCGCCTCAACGGCAGAATGCTTCTTGAAGGCCTTCCCTTCCAAAGCGAGCAGGGGGCTCACGACGTAAAATGCCGCGTAATACGATCGGGACGCTGCCGCGTCATAATCGCCTTCGGCGCAGATGATCTCCGCTGTTCTGAGGGCCCTGCGAGCACGGTCCAGAAGGTCGGCGGCGCGCTCGTTCATGCCCGAATGCCATCCTTTCGCGCTTCCGCATACAATGGGAAATCGCTCTCTTCGTATCGCCGCACATCCGCCGCCATCACATGGATCACTTTGTCAATTTGCAGACTCAGGGGAAAGAGCGCTTCGCTCGCTGCATAAACGTCCTGCCAGGTCTCCGCCGGCTTGTCCAGCAGGACCATGACGTCAATATCGCTGTCGGGCTGGTCGTCGCCTCGCGCGAGTGAGCCATAGAGCACCACGCCGCGGAAATGCGGCCCGTACGCCTTCGCAAGACGGCTCTTGATCTCTTGAAGAAGCGCATTCGTGGTCATGACGTTGGTCCTCTTGATCGCCAGGCATTATACAACAGAATTCTGCGGCAACTCACAATATGTTTCCTTTATGGCCTGTTCATTGCAAGCCGGACGAGCCTTCGCAAACGGCGTCCCAGCGCGGAAACCAAGTCGCAGGCGAGGTTCCACAGGTGCGCCGGCAGGCGCTCCGGGATGTACCGCGCGACGGTGAAGATCGAGAGGACGTACTTCTCCAGCTTGTACCTCTGCTGGACGAGCGGGTTGCAGACCTTGCCGTAGAAAGCGCGCTCCGGAAACGAATAGTGCGCGAACGCTTCGTAGAATGCGCGATAGCGCTTGCGCTTGGGGAACTCCGGCGTGTCGAACACCACGCGGCGGAACGTCAGCGCGCGCAGGCTGAGCGGGTCCTCCAGCAGCCGGCCGTGCTTCATGACGTAATCGTAAAACTCGGTGCCGGGGAACGGCGTGGCCAGGTACCATTCGGCGTGGATTCCCAGCTTGGCCATGTTCTTCATTGCCGTGCGTGTGGATTCGTAGGTGGTGTGCGGCAGGCCGATGACCATCGAGGCGCGGACCGGCACGCCGGCGGCCTTGAGAGTCTCGATCGCGCTCAGGATCGTCTCGTACCGCTCGCCCTTCTTGATATGGACGAATGTCTCCGGGTTCGCGTCCTCGAAGCCGACGCTGACGCCGGCGCAGCCGCTGGCCTTCAGCAGCCGCGCGAACTCCGGCGTCACCGAATCCGCGCGGATGCCGTCGGGCAGGTAATAGCGCAGGCCCGGGTTCCGCTCGATCATCAGGCGGCAGATTTTCTCCGCTCGCTCGCGGATGAGGCTGAAATGGTCGTCCCAGATGTACAGCGCGTCGAACTTGAACCGCTCCTTCGCCCACGCGATTTCATCCACAACGTTTTCCGCCGAGCGCGGCCGGAACGTGCGCCGCGTGAGCGTCTTGTTCAGGCAGAAGATGCAGTTGAACGGGCAGCCGCGGCTGGTCATCATCGGATATTCCGACAGCGTCCCGCCGACGCTGTCGAAAAGCTCGTAGGCCGGCAGCGGCAGCGTGTCGAGGTCCGCGATGAATTCCCGCGCGGGTTCCTGGACCGGCTCGGCGCCCTCGAACCGGACGGTCCCCGCGATGCCGGTCAGCGGCCCGCCGGCGAGGCGCTTCTCGACGACCTCCGCGAACGTCACCTCGCCCTCGCCGGAGACGCAGATGTCCGCGAGTCCGGCCACGGCGCGCGCTCCTTCGGCCGGCGCGACGCTGATCCCTACGCCGCCGGCGACCAGGAGCGTCCGGTCGCCGCGCGCGGCGCGGACCTCGCGCAGCAAATCGCGCGCGCCGTCGTAGGTGATCCGGCACGCCGGGAACAGGCTGACGCCCAGCGCGTCCGGCGCCCACTCCAGCGCCTGCTGCAGCCGCCGCGAGCGGCCGCCGGGCACGTTCAGGTTATTCAGGTCCAGCACGCGGACCTCGTGCCCGCGCGCGCGCATGACGGCGGCGATGCTCGCCAGCCCCAGGTTCAGCTCGTTCGGCGAGACGCTCGGCAGGTCCACGAGCAGGATTTTCGCGCGGCTTTCAGCCATGGTCGCTCCCGCTCGTCCGGGCCATGCGCAGCCGGCGCAATTTCCGCACGACCGCTTTCGGCAGGTGAGAGCGGAGCAGGTAGTTGAACGCCTTCCAGTTCCAGCGGTAACGGAGCGAGCGATGGAACTCCCCGCGCGCGTCGGTCATCCTGAAGTCCGCGTAATGCGCCATCCCGAACCTGAAATGCGCCCGGCTTAGCGAATCCGCCGCCAGGTCGGAATACAGGTCCGGCCGCCGCGCGAGCGCCTTCTGGATCACGAGCAGGTTGTACTTCGGGTACAAGTCCTGGTGCGTGACCGAGAGGCTTCCGCCGTGCAGCCGGCGCTCGGTCAGGATTTCAGGGACGTGCACGTAGTCATATTGTTCGGCCAGCCGCACCATCAGGTCCCAGTCCTGCGCGCGGAAGAACTCCTCGTCGAAAAACCCGACCTTGTCCAGCGCGGCGCGCCACACGACCAGCGTCGAAGTGTTCACCCCTTTGCACTCGAGGAACAGCGCGCGCGCGAGGTTGCCGCTCATCGTGTACTGCGGCAGCGGGTACTTGCGCCCCGTGTCGAGTTCGTGGATCCGCACCGCTGTGTACGCGACGCCGGCGTCCCGTGCGCCCTCGAGCGCCGCCATGCAGCGGGAGATTTTCTCCGGCATCCACAGGTCGTCCGAATCCAGGAACCCGATCCATTCGCCCCGCGACGCGCGGATGCCGGCGTTGCGCGCCACGGCCGGCCCGCGATGCTCCTGCCGGATGACCGAAATCCGGCTTCCGAACCGCGCGAGACGCGCGGGCGTATCATCGGTGGACCCGTCGTCCACCACGATCACCTCGACCTTCGGCCAGGACTGCGCGAGGGCGCTCGCCACCGCTTCCGGCACGAGCGCGCCGTGATTGTAGGTCGGGATCACCACTGAGACGAGGGCATCAGCGGCCACGCGTTGCCTCCGCCGGCCGCCGCGCCGAGAGGAGGCGCGCGACCTTCGCCTTGGAGCCCAGCGACTTCCGCAGCAGCGCGGCGGCCTCGGCGGCAAACGCGCGCGACATCCGCTGCATCGCGCCGCGGCCGGCGCGCGTGATCGCGTAACGCGCCGCCTCTTTCGCGCGCGGCCCGCCCGACTTGATCAGCCCGTCGCTCTCCAGCCCGCGCAGCAGCGCGTTGGCCAGTCCGAGCGACACTTCCAGCCTCGACGCCAGCGACCGCTGCGTGATCGTGCCATCCGCAGCGATCTCCGCCAGCGCGGCCAGCCGCCGCTGCAACTCCGGGAATCTGCTCACGGCCACCTCCTCGCATGAATGGGGCGTTCAGGGATTGAACTGTACCGCAAGCCGCGCCGCCCGTCAAGCCGGGAGTGAGAGCGCGTTCGCCACCGGGCATTTGCAACCGCTTCCGGGAGTGATATAATCCGGCCGCGCGCGGTTCAGACGATCATGGGAGCGGCGGTGTCCGAAATCACAAAAGCGGAAGACCTCGTCCCGCCCGGTTTCCGGCGGATCGAGGAAGGGAACGCGGTCCTCGTCGTACGCGAGGTCTGGGCCGAGGCGGCGCACCGGGTCCTCGCGCCGCTGTACCAGGCCTGGGCGCGGATGGCCCAGCGCCGATTCACCGCGCAGGGCCGCGCCGGGATCGTCTCCTTTCCGCTGGGGAAAAACCTTCCCACGATGATGGTGCGACGGTACGTCCACGGCGGCGTGTTCGCGCGGGTCGGGCGCGATCTCTATTGGGGCATGGACCGCGCGCTGGCGGAGCTGATCGTCGCCGAGTCCGCGAAGCGCGGCGGCGTGCGAACGCCCGACCCGATCGGCGTGCTCGGCCAGCGGATGCACGGCCCGCTCTGGCGGTTGGCTTTCCTCAGCGCCGAGGTGACGGAGTCGGAGGATCTGATCCACTACGGCTGCCGGCTGAGCGAATATCCACCCGAGACGGCCGCGCTGGAGAAGCGCGGCGTGATCCGCGAGGCCGCGCTGCAGGTCCGCAAGATGCACGACCTGGGCATTGACCATGCCGACCTGCACCTGAAGAACCTGCTCCTGCGCCGCCGTGCGGATGCCACGCCGGAGGTGTACCTGCTCGATTTCGACCGCGCGTTGTCCGGGCCGCCGCTGGACTCGGAACGGCGGCTGAATAACCTCAAGCGACTGGCCCGGTCCGTCCGCAAGGTACGCATCGCGGATACGGTTCTGACCGCGTGGGACCGGCTTCGGTTCGTGCGCGATTACGTGCAGGGGCACCCGGACGCGCACGCGCTGATGCGCCGGTGGGCCAAGCGCCTCGCCTCCAGCGGCCGCGCGCACGAAGCCTGGTGGACGGCCACGGGCGCGAAAAGGAACCTCCGCGGCGACGGCCTCGGCACGTTGGCGGGCCCGCGCTCGATGGGCACCCGCCGATGAAAAGCGCGCCCGCCGACTCGCGCCTCGATTCAGTGTGAGGACGCGTCGGTCGCCGCTCGCGCCCTGGCCGAAGTTCACTTGGCCACTCGCAATTTCGAGGGGTAACGATGGCGTATTCCAAAGTGGGCGAGCGGATCCGGACAGGAAATCAGGCCTGACAGGCGAACTCGGAAGGAGTAGCCGCTTCTGAAAGTCACTGTCATTCCGAGCGGAGCGAGGAATCTCCTGCGCAGCACGCTGGCTACGGTTTAAGGTGTGAGATGCTTCGCTGCGCTCAGTTATGATGAAGGCCGTTCCTCCTGCGAAGGAGTACAATCCTTCGCGGCAGAAACATTTCTCTGATAGGAGGAACGGCCATAAGTCATCGTACTTGGAAGT
>Ga0187852_1000578_pt1 | contig 39355 bp, 33 predicted proteins | sample June2016WEW_6_40_FD_134511 | JGI IMG/M metagenome (GOLD analysis project Ga0187852, IMG submission 134511) | Peatland microbial communities from SPRUCE experiment site at the Marcell Experimental Forest, Minnesota, USA - June2016WEW_6_40 | ecosystem: Environmental > Terrestrial > Soil > Wetlands...
GCTGCCTACGTATTACCGCGGCTGCTGGCACGTAGTTAGCCGCAGCTGCTTCTGCAGGTACCGTCATAATCTTCCCTGCCGAAAGAGCTTTACACCCCGAAGGGCTTCATCGCTCACGCGGCGTCGCTGCATCAGGGTTTCCCCCATTGTGCAAGATTCCCCACTGCTGCCTCCCGTAGGAGTCTGGCCCGTGTTTCAGTGCCAGTGTGGCCGTGTGCCCTCTCAGGCCGGCTACCGATCTTTGCCTTGGTAGGCTTTTACCCTGCCAACTAGCTAATCGGCCGCGGACTCCTCTCTCAGCGCATTGCTGCTTTCTCCTCACGGACTTATGCGGTATTAGCCCCGGTTTCCCAGGGTTATTCCACACTAAGAGGTAGATGATCCACGTGTTACTCACCCGTACGCCACTTTACTCACCAGGTTGCCCCGGCTTTCTCGTTCGACTTGCATGTGTTAGGCGCGCCGCCAGCGTTGATTCTGAGCCGGGATCAAACTCTCATTTGAAACATATGAGAATGGCCGGGGCATGCCCCGACCTCAAGATCGCTCCGCTTTTACTCAGAGTTCTCTGACGAGTTTTCCTTACTGCATCCAACCAGATTGTCAAAGATCTGCGCAGCCTGAACCGGCATCGAAAATACCGGAACCTGCTGCAGGCCTCGAAACCGAGATCGATGGCGCGCAAAAAGCGAACACCACCGAAAAAATCAGAAATTCAAAAAAGAGCCAAACAGGAAGGCCGTATTCCACTTCCCCGGAGGCCCGGGAAAGCTTTGTTACCATTCCTTACAGAGGTCTCTCTCTCTATAACGTGCTTCGCCCAGCAGTTGCACACACTCTCTGCTTAACCGAAAGACCTCAAATTGGGCGGCTCTGTTAGAATACCAGAGTTTCGCAGCACCGCGCAAGATCTTTTCAAAAAAATGACGAACGCCGAGTAATCAGTTGAAAACAGATGACTTAAAGATCCGTATCCAAACACACCGCTTGTTACAATGTAACCATGCGGCTGGCTTTTGTGGCATTCCTGGCGCCGCTGGCGCTCGCCGGCCAACCTTCGCCCTCAGCCGCAACTGCATCGCAACCGGCCCTGGAAGCGGCTGGCCCCCTGCTTGCCCGCGTCGCGGAAGAGGCGGACGCGATGGCGCAGAACATCACCAAGACGGTGACGATCGAGACACTGGAACAGCGCGGCATCCGGCCGCCGGGGCGCTTTCGGCTGCGCGCAGGCCCCGCCAACCCGCCGGCGCTGCGCTCCACCATACGGGAGATCGTCTCCGAATACAGCGTGGGCACCCTGAAGGAAACCGGTTCCGGCGACTTGCATGAGTTCCGCCAGGTGATCTCGGTGGACGGGCGGCCCGTGCAAACCGAGGCGAGCGCGCGGCGCGCCCTATCGCTTGGCATGCAGTCGCAGAGCGACCGCATCCGCAAGCGCATGCTGGAACAATTCGCCAAGTACGGCCTGGTGGATATCGCCACCGACTACGGCCTGATCCTGCTTGAATTTACCCGGCGCGGATGGGAGAACCTCCAATTCGGTCCCGCCGCGGAGGGCCGCATGGGCACAGACACCGCCCTCGTGCTTGGCTGGAAGCAGCGTTCGACGGCCGGCGGCGAACTGGAATTCCATGGCCGCCGGGCGGTGCGCGAATCGCTCCAAGGCCGGCTGTGGATGCGCAAGCCCGATGGATTGCCGCTGCGCGTGGAAGCGTGGGCCGATTTGCAGGACGCCGGCCACACGGTGCGCGACCAGGCGAGCGTGGAATACGTTATGTCGCCGCACGGATTCCTGACCCCGGCTTCGGTGCTGCACCGCCATTCCGTGGACGGGCAGTTGATGACGGAAAACCTCTACCGCTACCAGCCGTTCAGAATGTTCAGCGTGGAGGCGGATATCAAATTCACCGACCTGCCGGAGACGCCGCCGGCAAAGCAATGACGCCCATCCTGTACCTGCACGGCTTCGCTTCCGGTCCGGCATCGAACAAGGCCCGCTTTTTCCAGCGGCGCCTGGAAGCCGCCGGAGCGCAAGTGACGGCGCTCGATCTGGCGCGCGGCGATTTCGAGCATCTCACCATTACCGGGCAGCTCCAGGCGGTGCAGGAGGCCGCGGCCGGCCAACCGGTGGCGTTGATCGGATCCAGCCTGGGAGGCTACGTGGCTGCGCTCTACGCGGCGCGTCACGCCGAAGTGACACGGCTGGTGCTGTTGGCGCCGGCTTTCGGTTTTGCGCGCCGCTGGCCGGAGCGCCTGGGCGCCGACGCCGTGGAGAACTGGCGCCGTACCGGCTGGATGGAGGTGTTCCATTACGCGGATGGCCGGAACCGCGCCATATCCTATGCCCTGCTCGAGGACGGCGCGCAATACGAGGACTACCCGGACTTCATCCAACCCGCTTTGATTTTTCACGGCGCCCAGGACGATGTGGTTCCTGTGGAGCTGTCGCGCCGCTTCGTGGCTCGCCATCCCAACGTCGCGCTGGAGGTGGTCGATTCGGGCCACGAAATGCTGAACGTGCTGGATGCGATCGGACCTAAGGTGACAGGGTTCCTGCTGGGGTGAAGAGCGGTGAAACCAGCAAGCCGGGGGGCGCGCGACGCCCCTTCGATGAAGCACTCCGCCCAAAATGCGAGACGGCTTTGCGAAATCTCCGGCTCAGTTGCCGGAAACGGCAACGGTGACGCCCGCCTGCGATTGCACGCCGCCGATCTGCACCACCACCACAGCGTTGCCGGCCGCCAGGCCGCTGGGGATCTGAGCGTTGATCTGTATCACCCCCTGCACAATGCCAGGCGCGCCGCCGGCATAGTTGGTGTTGGCGGGCATGCCACCGATGGTAACCGTGACCGGCTGCAGAAGCGGCAGCGGCAGCACTCCCGCGGGCGGCGCCAGCGTAAATGCACCATCCTCGCCGGGCGGGTTGGTCTGGCCGAAGCCGGTGCCGTACAGGTATACCCACTGGCCCGCGCTGGCCGGACTACCGGCGTTGTTGTACGATCCGCTGGCATTCACCGCTGCCGCCTGCCCCGTACCGGAGTTGTTGGCCGTAAACAGCGCGGGCGCGGCCGGCGCCAGCGCAACGTTGAGAGGTGCGGAAGTCTGTCCCTGGTCCGCGACATAGACCTGCGCGCTCGCGCCGGTCAGTCCAAAAGGCACGATGGCGGCCACCTGCGTGGACGATGCGTAAAGCACCGGACCCGGGGAACCGTTGAAGTAGACGCTCACCCCGCCGACGCTCACCGGAACGTCGCCGTTCACCGGTTGGTACGTCGCCAGGCTGCCCGGTCCCAGTCCGGAACCGTAAAGCACCACCACTTCGCCTGGCGCGATGGCGCCGGTTAAGTTGGTGGCGGCGTTGGTGACGGCGGCAAGCTGCATGCCGGTGGTGGCGAACTGCAGCAGGCGGACCGCATTGTTGGCGGAATCGGCTACGTACACGTTGCCCTTGGCATCCACCGCCATCCCGGTCGGCCCGTTGAGCGACGCGCCGGTCGCCAGGCCTCCATCGCCGCTGTATCCCACCGAGCCATTACCGGCGATGGTGATGATAGGCCCGTTCACATAAATCTTACGGACGCTGGCGCCGGCGTCCGAAAAGAAAACGTTGCCCACACTGTCCACCGCGATGCCGGTGGGGTAACTCAGTTTCGCCTGGCTGGCCGGGCCGCCGTCACCCGAGTAGCCCGCCACGCCGTTACCGGCAATTGTGGCGATGTTGCCCGTCGGCGATACCATGCGGATGCGGTAGTTGAGCGTGTCCGTGATGTACAAGTTGCCCGCCGCGTCCACGGCCACTCCTTCCGGGTAGTTCAACTGGGCGCTCAGCGCCGGGCCGCCATCGCCCGAGTAGCCCTGCAGCCCATTGCCGGCGACGGTCGAGATAGCTCCGTTCGCCACCTTGCGTATCGCGCTGTTGTCGGTATCGGCGATATACAGGTTGCCCTTCGTATCGAACGCCAGGCCCACCGGCGAATATAATTGCGCGCTGGCGGCCGCGCCGCCGTCACCCGAGTAGCCCGCCGTGCCGCTGCCGGCGAAGGTCGTGATCGTGCTGCCCGAGACCTCGCGCACGCGCGAATTGCCGGTATCCGCGATGTAAACGTTGCCGGCACCATCCACCGCAACGCCTTGCGGGCCGTTAAGCTGCGCGCCGGTAGCCGCGCCGCCATCGCCACCGAAGCCCGCGGTGCCGTTGCCCGCGAGAGTCGTGATGGTGCCGCCGGCGCTGACCTTGCGCACCACGTTATTGCCGGCATCGGCGATATAGTAGTTGCCCGCGCCGTCCACGGCGACGCCATGCGGCGAGTTCATCTGCGCACTGGCCGCCGGTCCGCCATCGCCCGAATAGCTGTAGCCGCCGTTGCCGGCGAAGGTGCTGATGCTGCCGCCCGATTGGGCGACGCGAATGCGGTTGTTGAGTGAATCGGCGATGTAGATATGGCCCGCGGTGTCCACCGCCACGCCCGTCGGACGGTTCAGTTCGGCAGCGGTCGCGGTGGCGCCGTCTCCGCTGAAGCCTAGCGTGCCATTGCCCACAATGGTGTTGATGTCGATGTTGCTCTTGATCGTGCTGACCTCGCGGATGCGTCCGTCGGTCGGCTCCGCGATGTATACGTTCCCCGACGAATCCACCGCTACCGCGTACGGCTCAATCAGGCCGGCGTTGGTTGCCAGACCCCCGTCGCCCGAGTAGCCGATCGAACAGGCGATGGTAGTGCCCGTGGGCGTGCATAGCCCCGCGATGAAGTTGATGATGCCAGTGCTGGCGGTGATCTCGCGAATGGCGGCGTTGCCGGTATCGGCGATGTAAACGTTGCCGGAGCCATCCACGAAAACGTCTTGCGGCTGCAGCAGCGTGGAGCCGGCGGCCAGTCCGGTATCGCCGCCGTAGCCGCCGAAACCGGTGCCGGCTATGGTGTTGATCACGCCGTTGGTGCCCACCTCGCGGATCGAGCTGTCGGCGGTATCGGCGATATAAACATTCCCCGAATGATCCACCGCCACGCCGCCGGGCAGGTACAGGTTCGCCGCAGTGGCCGGGCCGCCATCGCCCAAAAACCGCGGCGAGCCCGTTTTGCCGTTCCCCGCGAACGTGCTGATGATGCCTTGCGGCGTCACCATCCGCACCCGGTTGTTCACTTGGTCCGCAATGTAGAGGTTGCCCTGTGAATCCACCGCCAGTCCCTGCGGCGAGTTAAGCTGGGCCGCGGTTGCCGGCCCGCCGTCGCCCGAAAAGCCAGGCCGTGAGTTTCCGGCCGCCAGCGTCAGCGTTCCCCCGGAAGAGATTTTGAAAACCGCGTGGCCGCTGCTGAAATACACATTGCCGCTTGCGTCCGTCGCCACCCGTCTCACCGTTCCGATGGCGGTGCTGGCGGCCGTAGCGGGCGTAGTGGGCGGCGCTCCGCCGGCGACGGTCGAGATCGAATACTCTTGCGCGAAGACGGCGGCGCCACAGAACCATACCAATCCCACGCCGCGCAGCTTCCCTAGCGGTTTCAACATGTATGCCTGGCCTTCTGACAGGGTGAACGTTCGAAGCTTTCAGTTTATCGCGACTCGGGCCACGGCTTCCGCCAGCGCTTCCACGGCCTGTGCGCAATCGGCACGGGTGACGTCATAGTGCGTCACGGCCCGCATCTGGCTTTGGCTGATGCCGTTGATCAGCACTCCCCGCTGCTTCAGGCGCCGGCTCAATTCGCCCGCGGTCAAGCCGGTAGCGCCGACATCGAACACCACGATGTTGGTAGGCACCTTCCGCGGGTTGATCTCCACGCCGGGAATGCGGGCCACGCCTTCGGCGAAGAACCGCGCGTTGGCGTGGTCCTCGCCCAGCCGCTTGGGAGTTTCTTCGAGCGCGATCAGGCCCGCCGCAGCCAGCACGCCCGCCTGCCGCATCCCGCCGCCCAGCCGCTTGCGCAGCAGCCGGCCCTTGTCGATCAGTGCGGCTGACCCGGCCACCATCGAGCCGGCCGGCGCGCCCAGCGCCTTCGACAAACAGAACATCACCGTATCCACCGGAGCCACGATCTCGCTCACCGGCACGCCGAGCGCGGCCGCCGCATTGAACACGCGCGCGCCATCCATGTGCACTCTCACCCTGAGCTCGTGAGCGCCGTCGGCGATTTCGCGGATCGCCGCCAATGAGTAGACCGTGCCGCCGCCCATGTTGTGCGTGTTTTCGATTTCGATCAGTCCGGTGGGCGCGTAGTGCGGGTGCACCGGCTTGACCAGCGGGCGGATCTGGCTCCATGCCAGGATGCCCTCCGCGCTGGGAATGGCGCGAATCAGGCACCCGGAAAACCAGGCCGTCATCGACAATTCGTAATCCAGGATGTGGGAGCGGGAGTCGCAGATCACTTCCTGCCCGTGCTCGGTAAGCAGCTTCACCGCGATCGTGTTACCCATGGTGCCGGTGGGAACGAACAACGCCGCCTCCTTGCCGGTGATTTCGGCGGCCCGCTGCTCCAGCAGGTTGACGGTCGGGTCTTCCCCGTACACGTCATCGCCGACTTCCGCCTCCGCCATCGCCTGCCGCATCTCGGGCGTGGGCTTGGTCACGGTATCGCTGCGCAAATCGATCATGGGTTGAGAAACTCCGCGAATACTTCGTTCGAAACCAGCACCCCGCGGTTCGACAGGCGCAACACGCCGCCGTCCGTTTCAAGCAGGCCGGCATCCAGGAACTTTCGAATCGCCGCGTCGTGGCGCTGCCACTCTTGAAGGTCGGGCCGGATGCCCTCCATCAATCGCAGGCTGACAAAGAAACGCTCGTCCGAGTGAGGCAGGTCCCCGACCTGCCGTGTTCCGGTCTGTGTTTGGTGAATGTAGTCCTCCACCGTCTCGGCATTCCTCGTCCGCATCCGCCCATCGAACGAATGCGCGTCCGCGCCGAAACCCACGTACGGCTCCAGCTTCCAGTACTTCAAATTGTGGCGCGATTCCCGGCCGGGCCGCGCGAAATTGGAAATCTCGTAGCGCGCGAGGCCGAGCCCCGCCAGCCGCTCCACGGCCATTTCGTAAAACGCCGCCACCTGGTCGTCGTCCGGCGTTTCGGCCGCTCCGTAGCGTGCGCCGCCGGCCAGCATTTCCTTGCCCAGCCGGCTGTCCTCATCCACTTCCAACATGTAGACCGAGACATGCTCCGGCTCGAGGCGCTCGATCCAATCGAGCGATTCCCGCCAGCTCGCTTCCGTCTGCCCGGAGAGCCCAGCGATCAGGTCGATGTTGATGCTCGCGATGCCGGCTGCGCGCAGCAGCCTCAGTTCCTGAGCAACCACCTCCGCCGTATGCCTGCGTCCCGTGCGGCGAATCTCTTTCTCGACGAACGATTGTACCCCGAGGCTGGCGCGGTTAATGCCGCATGCCACCCAGTGGCGGACCTGTTCGCCGGTGATGCCGCCCGGCGCAGCCTCGATCGTGGCTTCAAGCCACGGCCGTCCGGGAATGCCGTCGAGCACTGCGCGCAGATCTTCGGGCGCCATGTTGCTGGGCGTGCCCCCACCCAGGTAAACCGTTTCCGGCCGCCATTCCCAAGCGTGAGCGCGCATTTCCGCCAGCAGCGTTTCCAGGTACTGCTGTTGCTGCGTGCGCGGAAACACCCCTGAGGCGAAGTTACAGTAAGTACACTTCTGCGCGCAAAACGGATAGGAAATGTAAACGCCAGCCACTTGAATTGATTGTACCCGCCAGCGCGAAAGACAGTGAAGAATGCTGGCCACGGATGAACACAGATGAACACGGATAAAACAAGAACCGGATGGCTTTGGCCTTCTTATCCGTGTTTATCTGTGTCCATCTGTGGCTCAGAATGGGACTCGCACGCCCCCTACACTTCCGCCGTCGCGCCCGTCTTGGTCATCGCCAGCAGCTTGTCGTCGAAGTCGAATCCCGCCGTGCGCGGCCGGTGGTTGCGCGCATACCAGCGGTAGGCCTCTTTCAACCCCGCCTCGAAGGGCGTGGACTTCACCTTCAACATGCGGCTCACCTTGCCGATGTTCATCGTGATCGGCGGCAAATCGAGGTATTCGCCGAAATAGTACGGCTCTTCGAAGACGTTGCCACCGGCCTGCTGAATCAGGTCTCGCGGCACGCGCGCCAGCGTGGCCTCGGTATTGGCGGCCTTGGCGAGCCGCTCCACCAGTTCCACCTGGGTGAGCGGTTTCGAGTCGCCGATGTTGAAGGCTTCGCCTTCGGCGCGCGGTTCGATCATGGCCCGCAGCAGGGCCTCCACCAGGTCGCCAACGTAGACGAACTGCATCAGCCGGTGGCCGTCGCCGGGGATGATGATGGGCCGGCCGGCGCGCAGCCGGTCCCAGAAAAACTGCTCGCGGTAAAACGGATTGTTCGGGCCGTACACGAACGGCGGGCGGAAGGTCACCACAGGCAAGCCGCGCTGCACGTGCATGCGGAACAGCAGCCGCTCCGTGGATGCCTTGTTCCGGATGTAAGGGTTGGAATGCGAATCCGGCGCCAGCGGATCACTTTCCTTGTGGTTGAGCCCGTCGCCGTAAGCCGCTACGCTGGACATGAAAATGTAGCGGCTGATGCGGTCGCCGCAGGCGCGCACCGTCGCTTCCACCTGCGCGGCCGTGGTCCCCCGCTCCCAATCGTAGGCGTTGTCGAACACTACGTCGAACCGGCGGCCGCTCAGCGCCTCGCGCACCGATTCCGCGTCGTTGCGGTCCGCCATCATGTTCTCCACCCGCCGCGCGAAATCGTGTTTCGGCTTGCGGTGCAGAACCGCCACGTCATGCCCCGCCTTGACCAGCTCCTCGACCAGGGAACGGCCGATGAAGAGCGTGCCGCCGATGACCAGTACTTTCATACTCTCCCAAATATTTAGACGCAGCCACCCGCCGAAACGGTGCCCTGAGCGCCGCCTGACAACTCCCCCTGTGTTAAAAAGATACTGCGATCAGTCGTAATATTCCAGGCCCAAATGCGTGATCAGGTCCTCGCCCCGCATCCAACGCAGCGTGTTTTTCAGTTTCATGAGCTGGATGAAGACGTCGTGCTCCGGGTAGACCTCGGGCGCGTGCATCGGGGCTTTGAAATAGAAGGACAGCCATTCCTGGATGCCGCGCATTCCGGCGCGCTGGGCAAGGTCCATGAATAGAACGATGTCGAGCACCAGCGGCGCGGCCAGAATGGAATCGCGGCAGAGGAAGTTCACCTTGATCTGCATCGGGTAGCCCAGCCAGCCGAAAATGTCGATGTTGTCCCACCCTTCTTTAGCGTCGCCGCGCGGCGGGTAATACTCGATGCGCACCTTGTGATACACATTCGCGTACAGATCGGGATAAAGTTGCTTCTGCAAAATGTATTCGAGCGCGGAGGACTTGCTCACTTCCTTCGAGCGGAACGAGCCCGGGTCGTCCAGCACCTCGCCGTCGCGGTTGCCCAGAATGTTGGTCGAGAACCAGCCGCTGACGCCCAGCAGCCGCGATTTCAAGCCCGGCGCGATCAGCGTCTTCATGAACGTCTGCCCGCTCTTGTAGTCTTTGCCCGCCAGCGGCAGCCCCCGTTCGCGCGCCAGTTCGAGCAGCGCCGGCATGTCCGTGGTCATGTGCGGCGCTCCGTTGGCATACGGAACGCCCGATTTCAGCGCCGCGTAGGCGTAAATCTGGCTCGGCGAAATCTCCGGATCGTTCTGCTGCAAGCCGCATTCGAAGCGCTTCAGGGTCGAATGGACCTCGGCCGCTTCGTGAAAAACCTCCGTCGACCCGCACCAGATCATCGTCATCCGCGAGACTTTGGTCCTCTTCTGAAACTGGCGGATGTCTTCCATCACCGCCTCGGCGTAGTCCATCTTGGTGCCGCCGGCTTTGACGTTGGGGCCGTTCAGGCGCTTGACGAATTTCTGGTCGAACACCGCCTGCATCGGTTCAATCGCTTCCAGCGGCTGTTTCAGCGATTCCAGCAGCGGCATCTCCAGCACGCCGGCCTTGACCGCGGCTTCGTAGGCGTTATCTTCGAAAATATCCCAGGTGGCGATTTCCAGGTCTTCCACGTTGGCCAGCGGCACAAAATCGCGGATGGCGGGGCTGCGCCCCTCGGTCCGCTTTCCCAGCCGGACGGTTCCCAGTTGCGTGAGGGACCCGATTGGCTTCCCCATGCCCCGCTTAATGGCTTCCAGACCGGCGATAAACGTCGTCGTCACGGCGCCCATGCCGGGAATCAGCACGCCGAGTTTGCCTTCGGCGGGCGCGATGCGGACGTTGTCTTGGTTAGGCAATATGAATCTCCTTGAAAAGGTGAAATGCTATAATACCAACTCGATGCGAGATGGTGCGACGCCAACTCTGGCGACAATTGTCGTCGATGACGAGCAACTGGCTCGCGAGGAACTCGCCTACCTCCTCAGGGATTTTCCGGAAATCGGAGTTATCGGCACTGGATCCAATGGGTTAGAGGCGTTAGCCCTGATCGAGAAGCTGGAGCCGGAATTGGTTTTCATGGACGTCCACATGCCTGGATTGGACGGCCTGGGCGTGGCGCGGCGGTTGCGGGAAAAGGGCATCAACCCGCCGCATTTCATCTTTGTAACAGCCTACGACCAATACGCCGTGGAAGCCTTCCGGCTGGAGGCGATGGATTACCTGCTGAAGCCGCTCGACCGCGGGCGGCTGGCCGAGACCATCGACCGCGCGCGTCGGGCCATTCTCGACAAGAAATCGAGTGAGCCGGTCCCTGCCCGCGCCACCGCCCCGGCCCCCACGCCTCGCACCAAGCTGATGGTCAAGGCCGCCAACCGGAATTTCATCGTGGATGCCAACGATGTCATCTACGCCACTATCGACAGCGGTTTGATCACGCTCGTCACTACCACCTTCGAGGGCCAATCCAACTACCGCACCATCGAGGACCTGCAGTCCAGCCTGGATCGCGAGCTGTTCTGGCGGGTCCACCGCTCCTACCTGGTGAATATCAACCGCATCAAGGAAGTCGTGCCGTGGTTCAAGTCGAGCTACCAGCTTCGCATGGATGACAAGAAGCACACCGAAATCCCGGTGAGCCGGGTGCAAACCAAGCGCCTGCGGGAGCTGTTCAAGCTGTAGAGGTCGCAGTGCCGCGCCTCCTGCTCTGCATCGCTGCCGGCGTGGCCGCGGTCTTCAAGCGCAAACCCAAGCCAATCGGTTGAAGGTAGGACAGACGTTCGGTTTTTGTCGTCTGTCGGGTTTTCGTGCCTCGCGCGAAAAATGACAGACCATCGATGGTCTGTCCTACCGCCCGCCAAAACGGCCAGAATCTGGCTGACTGCTTTCTGGAAACAAATAACTTAACTTCTGCCTTTGGCCGGGATCTGGCCGAACCCGTCCCTTTACGAAACCTTGATGGTTCTCCTATGACTTATTTAGCACCTCGCCTCTATCATCGCTGCTGGAGCCGTTATGACCCCAGTCAGCGCGGGCGATGAAATCGATTGCTACCGGATTGAAAGCCTCGTCGCCCGAGGCGGCATGGCATCCATCTTCCGCGCCGTCGATATGCGCGACGGCCGCACGGTTGCCATCAAGGTGCCGCATCCCGAGGCCGAATGCGACCCTGTCTTCTTCGACCGCTTTCAGAGGGAAATCGCGATTGGCCGGAAACTCGACCACCCTGGCACTGTGAAAACGCTCAACCATGGCGACGGCAGCCTGGCTGTACATGGTCATGGAGTGGGCCGAGGGGCGGCTGCTCCGCCAGGTGATGGCCGATGAGGGCCCGTTCCCGATTGAGCGCAGCCTGCGGATCGCGCTCGCCATCTGCGAGGCCTTGGACCACATTCACGGCCACGGCGTGGTGCATCGCGATCTCAAGCCGGAAAACATTCTGCTCGACTCTAGCGACGGGATCAAGATCATCGATTTCGGCATCGCGTATAACGCCGCCGCGCGCCGGCTGACCTTCGGCAAGCTCTCTGAATTGATGGGCAGCCCCGACTACATCTCGCCCGAACAAGTGAAGGGCAAACGCGGCGATGCGCGCAGCGACGTCTATGCCCTCGGCGTGATGCTTTACGAAATGGTCACCGGCCGGCCGCCGTTTAGCGGGTCCAACCCGTTTCAGGTGATCAATGACCGCATCGTGAACCATCCCGTCCCGCCGCGGGAAATCAATCCCGGCATCCCGCCTGAGCTCCAGGAAGTTATCTACCGCGCGCTGGAGCGCGAGCCCGCCAAACGGTATGCCAATGCCCGCGAGTTCGCCCGCGACCTGGCCCATCCGGAACAGGTTGCGGTGCGTGAAAGGCCGGAACTGTGCGATTGGCGAACACGCCGGTCGCCGGTGGCGCGCAGCGTTCTTTCCTACGTGATGCTGGCCCTGGTTCCGGTGCTCGTCCTCGGCCTGCTGCTCATCGTCGCGCACCGTGGCTAAGGACGTCATTTCGTATATACGATGACGTTGTGCTGCAAGTGACGCGAGGGCGAGGCATGCTTCGCCCCTACAACAGCCCGCCGGAATCCGTACGGGCCGGGCATGCCCGGCGCCGCCGCTTACGGCCGCGCTGTCACCAGCCGCGAGTCCGCCTGAAACTTGCGGTAATTGCTGAAGGCGATTTCGAGTTCCACCCGCGCCCCGGCCACCAGCATCACCCGCGCCGACACGCTCACCGCGATCCGCTTCGGCAGCCAGACTTCATTGTTGACGCGCGCCTGCTCGAACGTAACCCGGCTGCCTTTGGCGAGCCTCACCAGAATTCCGCCGAACGAGATCGTATCCAACGTCTCGATCTCCCCCTTCACCCATTGGTTATCCTGCTTGTCGATCCAGAGCTTGCCTTTGATCTTGGGGAAGTAAGCGGCCGCCGCGAGTTTTGGCTTGTATCCCGGCTTGGGGGTGGCCGCGATCACGTAAACGTCCCGGCCGTTGAACGCCTCTTCGCCCACGAGCCGCAAATCGAACGCGTCCGGAATTTCCTGGAAAGGCGCGTGTTGCCGTTGCTGCTTGCGCTCCCATTCGGCGATGCGGCGCTCGTGCTCCGCCGGCGTCTCCTTGCGCCGCTGCTCGATGCTCTTGCGCAGTTTCTCTTGTTCCTTCTGTTCCTCGTGCGGCGGCAACGGACGGTCGTTGCGCGCCACCAACCGGCGGTAGGGCGATCCTTCCAGCAGCGTCACATCGAACGTGCGGATCTCGGGCGCCTTCTTTGGCTTCCCCGACCGGTCCAGGTAGCGCGTCTCCTGCCGTTCGAGGAATGTGTAATTGCGCGCTATGGCCTCGCTCTTCCGGTCCAGCTCGATCGAGCGGCGCACGATCTCGCGCGCATCCGGGGCATTTTGAGCGGCAAGGAGGCTGGAGACCGAGACGCACAATGCCAGCAGGCGCATGCTTCATTCTAAGCACAGCCGGGCGCCGGCCCTTGGAACCCTCGGTGATCCGATGAATGACGATTTCCGTCAGTTGATGCGGTAATGGCAGCCCCGGCTCTCGCGGGCTTGTTGTGCCGCTTCGAGTATCAGCAGCGCCGTGAGCATGCCGTTGCGCAGGCCGATGATGGAATCGCTGACCTCGCACTTTTCGTAGAAGCGCGCGATCTCGAGATCGAGTTCGCGCAATATCCGCATCGCCCGGTTCAGGCGCCGCTCGCTGCGGATCAGGCCGCAATAGTTCCACATCGTGTGCCGGATGGTCAGCCAATCCTGGCTGATGAGAGCGGGGTCCGCCGGTTCGTGCTCGTACCGCCAGTCAGCCACCTTGGGAAAGTAGAATTCGTCGCCGCGCATGATGCCTTCGGCGGCTTGTGCCCCGGCGCGCGTTCCCCACACCAGGCATTCGAGCAGAGACGTGCTGGCCAGGCGGTTAGCGCCGTGCAATCCGCTGCATGCCACCTCGCCCGCCGCCCGCAGCCGGTCCACTGTGGTTCGGCCGCAATCGTCGACGGCGATGCCGCCGCAGCTATAGTGCGCCGCAGGGACCACCGGGATGGGTTCGCGCGTGAGGTCGATGCCGCGCTCCAGGCACACCGCGTAAATGCCGGGAAAGCGCTCGCGCAGCCGGTCGGCGGGCTTGTGTGTGATGTCCAGGTAAACGCAAGGCTCGCCCGATTCCAGCATGGTCTGGTAGATGGCGCGCGCGGCGATGTCGCGCGGCGCCAGCGAGCCGTCGGGATGGAACCGCTGCATGAATTCCTTCCCGTGACGGTCCACCAGGCGGCCTCCCTCCCCGCGCACCGTCTCCGAAATCAGGAAGCAGCCGTCGGGCGCCAGCAGCGCGGTCGGGTGAAATTGGATGTACTGCATGTTGATGCAGCGCGCCCCGGCGCGGTAAGCCATGGCGATGCCATCGCCGCGCGCGCCGGGAGGATTCGTCGTATGCAGAAAAACGCTGCCCAGCCCGCCGGTGGCCAGAATGGTTTCCTTGGCCAGCAGAGAGGAGATTTTCTCCGTGGTCTGGTCGAGCACGTATGCCCCGACGCAGGTCAGCAGGCGATAGACGTCGGTGGGCTCAAGCGAGTGGTGCGAGACGGTCAGCAGATCCACCGCGGTCGCGTGTGAAATCACCGTCACGTTCGGGTGCGCGCGGACCCGGTCGAGAAACTCCCGCTCGATCGCGGAGCCGGTTTGATCCTTGTGGTGAACGATGCGCGAAAGAGAATGGCCCGCCTCGCGCGTCAGGTCAGGCTGTTCGGGATTTTCCCTCGACGCGTCGAAGGGAACGCCGATCTCGTCAATCAGGATTTCCTTCACCAGGCGCGGGCCTTCGCGGCTCAGCAAGCGGGCGGCGTCGGGCGAGCTCAGGCCGCCGCCAACCGAAAGGATGTCGGCAACCAATTGCTCCGGCGATTCCCCTGGCGCGCGATAGATGATTCCGCCCTGCGCCCGATCGGTATTGCTCTCCGCGGCGTTTGCGGCGCGCGTCAGCAGAGTGACCTGGCAGCCGCGTTTGGCGGCTTCCCATGCGGCCGCCAGACCTGCCAAACCGCTGCCGATCACCAGGACATCGGTCTGCAAGGTGTCCTGCATCAATCAGGCTCGATCTCGAAGCTCAAGTCCACTGCCGGGGCGGAGTGGGTCAGGGCGCCGGCCGAAATCCAGTCCGCGCCTGCCTCTGCGAAGTCTCTTACGTTCTCCAGCGTAATTCCGCCGGAGGCCTCGATGCGAATCTTCCGTGCCGGAGCGTGCGCCGGTTCGCCCTTCGAGCGTTCCGCCAGGCGCACCTGTTCCACCGCCTGGCGCACCTGCACGGGGCTCATGTTATCGAGCAGAATGACATCCGGGCTATATTCGACGGCCTCGCGCAGCTCGTCGAAATTCGTTACCTCGATTTCGATCCACGCAGCGCGGCCCTTGGCGGATTGCGCCGCCTGCAGCGCTGCGGAAACTCCGCCCGCCAGCCGAATATGATTTTCCTTGATGAGAACGGCTTCCGCCAGGTCCCTGCGGTGATTGCGGCCGCCGCCAAGACGCACCGCATATTTTTCCAGCGTGCGAAGCCCCGGCGTGGTTTTCCGTGTGTCCAGGATTTCCGCGCCCGTGCCCGCCACCTGGCGCACAAAGCGGCGCGTCAGCGTGGCAATGCCGGACAGGCGCTGAAGCAGGTTCAGGGCCACGCGTTCGCCGGAAAGCAGCGCGCGCGCCGACGCATGCACTCGCCCAGGAATCTCGCCCGGGCAGAGTTCCTCCCCGTCCTTGCGTCCAATCTCCGCTACCGCCGAAGGATCCAAAAGCCGGAAGACTTCGAGGAACAGATCGAAGCCGGCCAACACCAGCGGGGCCTTTGCGATCAGTTCCCCGCAGGCGCGCCGCCCGGCGGGCACCACCGTATCAGTAGTAATATCCCCAGCCCCCAGATCTTCTTCGAGAAATCCGCGCAAGAGCTCGCGGTAACCGGAGGCATCAAGCGATTCGGACATGGAAACCAACATAGGGAACCAAGGGCCTCTCGCGAAGTAACGGGCACAATCGCCGGCGACCGCGGAACACTCCTAGCTTAGAATCCCAGGCGCACTGGCGATTCTCAGATGACCCACCACTCTAGCTCATCTCCAGCATGCGCTGGATGGGGCGCAGGGCGCGCTGGCGCAACCCTTCGTCCAGGGTGATTTCCGGCGTGCGGTCCCTCATCGAAAGGTAGAGCTTCTCCATGGTGTTGAGCTTCATATGCGGGCATTCGCTGCACGCGCCGCCCTCGCCCCATTGGCAGCCGCCCTCGCTGGGAGCCGCGATGAACTTCTTCTCCGGGCAGGCCTTCTCCATCTGGTGGAGGATGCCGGTTTCGGTGGCGACAATGAACTCGGCCGCCGGGCTCTCGCATGCGTTCTTGAGAATTCCGGTGGTTGAGCCGACGTAGTCGGCATGGCGTAGCACCGCTTCCCGGCACTCGGGATGCGCCAGCACCTTGGCCTGCGGGTGGAGCTCCTTCAGCTCGATCAGCCTGCGTTCGGAAAACATCTCGTGGACCATGCAGCTCCCCGGCCAGAGCCGCATTTCTCTTCCGGTCTTCCTGGTCAGGAAGCGGCCCAAATGCTGATCCGGCGCGAACAGGATGGGCTGCTCGGGCGGAATCTGCTGGATGATTTTCTCCGCGTTGCTGGACGTGCAGATGATATCGCTGAGCGCCTTGACCGCAGCGCTGCAATTGATATAGGTGATCGACACATGATCGGGGTAGCGCTCGCGAAACGCCTTGAACTCGTCCGCCGGACAGCCGTCAGCCAGCGAACAGCCGGCCTCCAGGTCGGGCAGTAGGACCAGCCTGCCGGGGTTGAGGATCTTGGCGGTCTCGGCCATGAACAGCACGCCGCAGAAAACGATCACATCCGCGGAGGCCGCCGCGGCTTTCTGAGACAGTTGCAGGCTATCCCCGACGAAATCCGCCACGTCCTGGATTCGCGGCTCCTGGTAGAAATGCGCCAGGATGACGGCATTCATCTCCCGCTTGAGGCGCGCAATTTCCGTCTCGAGATCGAGCTGCGCCAGCAGCTCGTGGCTCTCGGTTTGTGGCGAAGCTGCCATTAGGCCCATCTACGCATATTTCATCGAGCAAAAGCAACCTGCGACGGGAGATGTATGAGGAGATTGGCACAAAAGCTCCCGAAACAAGGTATCCAGAGGATGCTTTGGACGCCTTCCCGGCTGGAAGCCGCGGCGGTCATCGACATGGAAGAGCCTCTCCCGGCCGATCCAAAGCGCCGCCGATAGCCCCAAAGGGCTACCTCAAACACCCCCTACTGCATCATGCCAGGCGCACGCGATCGTTTAAACTTGAATATATATCGTCCAACTTTGGCGCCGGAAGCCACGCCCTGAAGGTCTGTAACGCCGCATGTGGATCGTAAGACTCGCTCTTAGACGCCCGTACACTTTCGTCGTGATGTCGATCCTCATCGCCATCCTCGGCGTGTCCGCAATCATCACCACGCCGGTGGACATTTTCCCCTACATCGACATGCCTGTGGTCAGCATTGTCTGGAGCTATACCGGCCTCGCCCCCGAAGAAATGGAAAAGCGCATGGTGCTGATCTTCGAGCGCGCCATGACCACCACCGTTAATGACATCGAGCACATCGAATCGCAATCCTACTCCGGTGTTTCCGTCACACGCGTTTATTTCCAGCCCAATGCCAAGGTGGAGGTGGCGCTCTCCCAGGTGACGGCCATTGCGCAGACGCTGCTGAAAATCTTTCCGCCGGGCACCACGCCGCCCAGCATCCTGAAGTACGACGCGTCGAGCGTGCCGATCCTGCAACTGGCGCTGGAGAGTAAGACGCTGAGCGAGCAGGAACTGTACGATTTGGGCCAGAACTTCATTCGCACCCAGCTTGCCACCATCCCCGGCGCTGCCGTGCCAACACCTTACGGCGGCAAATATCGCGAGGTGATGGTGGACCTGATTCCCGAACAGATGTTTGCCAAGAACCTGTCACCCACCGATGTCTCCAACGCCCTGGCCAATCAAAACCTGATTCTGCCGGCGGGCGATATCAAGATCGGCGACAGGGACTACCAGGTCAAGCTGAACTCCAGCCCGCGCATATTGAGCGAGATGAACGCACTGCCGGTGAAGGTGGTCAATGGGGCTACCATCAGGTTGGGCGATGTGGCGCAAGTGCGCGACGGCTACGGCGTGCAAACGTGCATCGTGCGCACCAACGGCACGCGCGGGGCGCTGCTCACCGTGATGCGCAATGGGAAGGCCTCAACGCTGGCGGTGGTGAACAACGTCAAGCGGGCCCTGCCGAAGATTCTGGCCAGCCTGCCCACCACGCTCCAGGTGCAGCAATTGTTCGATCAGTCCCTGTTCGTGCGCGCGGCCATCAACGGAGTGGTGCGCGAAGCTGTCACCGCCGCGTTCCTCACTGGACTGATGATCCTGGTCTTTCTGGGAAGCTGGCGCAGCACGGTGATCGTCTGTATTTCCATCCCGCTTTCCATCCTGGTTTCGCTGATCGTGCTGAGCGCGCTGGGCCAGACGATCAATGTGATGACGCTGGGCGGCCTGGCGCTGGCGGTGGGCATCCTGGTGGACGATGCCACGGTGGAAATCGAAAACACGCATCGGAACATGGCCATGAAGAAGCCTCTGGTGCGCGCCGTGCTCGATGGCGCGCAGCAGATCGCCGCTCCGGCCTTCGTTTCCACGCTTTCCATCTGCATCGTTTTCGTGCCGGTGCTGCTGCTCACCGGCGCGGCCAAGTACCTGTTCACTCCGCTCGCCATGGCGGTGGTTTTCGCCATGCTGGCCTCCTACCTGCTTTCCCGCACCTTGATCCCGAACATGGTGCACTACATGCTCCGGCCGGAAACCAAGCTCTACGCGCAGGGATCTCACGGCGAAACCGCCGGCGGCACCGGCCCCATCTGGAAAACACATTATGCGTTCCACTACCACTTTGAGCGGATGCGCAGTTCGTATGCGGCGCTGCTCGATTGGTGTCTGGGGCATCGGGCCCCGGTGCTGGCGGGCTTCGCCATCTTCATAGCCGCGTCATTGCTGCTGGCCCCGCTCGTCGGCCGCGATTTCTTCCCGACCGTGGACTCCGGGCAAATGCGGTTGCATGCCCGCGCGCCCTCCGGAACCCGCATCGAGCAGACTGAGGCCGATTTCGCCGCCATCGAACGCGAGATCCGCCGGGAGATCCCCGCGCGCGAGATCGACAACATCATCGATAACATCGGCATCCCCAACAGCAGCATCAACCTGGCATACGGCGATAGCCCCACGATCGGTGTCGCCGACGGCGACATCCTGATTTCCCTCAAGCCGGAGGACCACGGCCCCACCGAGGAGTACGTGGCCCGCCTGCGCCGCCGCCTGCACGACAAGTTCCCGGACATGGTGTTCTTCTTCGAAGCCGCCAACATCACCAACCAGATTTTGAATTTCGGCTTGCCCGCTCCCATCGACGTTCAGGTGGTGGGACGCAACGCTCCGGCCAATTACAAGATCGCGCAGGATCTGGAAACCGCCATTGCCCGCATACCCGGTGTGGCGGACACGCACATCCACCAGGTGGTGGACTGGCCGGAAATCGATATCAATGTGGACCGCAATAAGGCCGGGCTGGTGGGCCTCACCCAGAGCGACGTCAGCAACAGCATGCTGATCTCGCTCGCCTCCAGCAGCCAGATCGCGCCCACTCAGTGGCTCGACTGGCGCAGCGGCGTGAGCTACTACGTGGCCGTGCAGACGCCTCAATACCGTATGAACAGCATGTCGGCACTGATGAGCACGCCCATCGCGCGGCTGGGGGCGAACTTCAACTCCAACACGCCCGACTCGATGGCCGGCACCGCCAATGGGAACAACTCCGCCACCGGCGCCAGTCCCAGCCAGAACTCCACTGCGTACGGCAACCCGGGCGCCGCCGCCGGCGGGCCGCAACTGCTCTCCAACCTGGCCGGCGTGGCGCGCGGCGTGGCCCCGGAAATCGTCAACCATTACAACGTAACGCCGGTCTTCGACATTTTCGCCAATGTCTACCGCCGCGACCTGGGCTCGGTGGGATCGGCCGTAGACCGGATTGTGGAGAAGGCGTCACCCCACCTGCCGCGCGGCACCACCATCGACGTGCGCGGCCAGTATTCCATGATGCAAAACTCGTTCTACCGCCTCGGCCTGGGCATGGCGTTCGCGGTGGTGCTGGTCTACCTGCTGATGGCGGTCAACTTTCAGTCTTGGCTCGACCCGTTCATAATTCTCATGGCGTTGCCCGGCGCGCTGGCCGGGATTGTGTGGATCCTGTTTCTGACTCAGACCACTTTCAGCGTGCCGTCGTTGATGGGGTCCATCATGTGCATCGGTGTGGCGACGTCGAACAGCATCCTGATGGTGGTGTTCGCCAACGATCAGCGCGACGAAGGCATGGACGCCCGTTCTGCCGCGCTCTCCGCGGGCCACACGCGCATCCGCCCCGTGATCATGACGGCGGCGGCGATGATCATCGGCATGCTGCCGATGGCGCTGGGCATGGGCGAAGGCGGCGAGCAGAACGCGCCGCTCGGACGCGCCGTGATCGGCGGCCTCATCCTGGCCACCGTCACCACGCTCTTTGTGGTTCCATTGATGTACAGCCTGCTGCGGACCAAGCGGCCGGTGGATCACGAGCGGCGCATCGTCGAGGAGGAACATGAATACTTGCGAGACGAAATGATGCTCGGTGAGGGTGCCGAATGAACCAACTGAATACCAGCGAAGAACAGTTGCGCGCCGAGGTCGAAGACCTCAAGCGGCAGTTGGAACAGCAGAAACGAGAGCTGGCCGCGGGCCGCGGCAGGGCTTCCGCGGGACCCACCGGACGCACCCTGGGGGTGGTTCTGCTCCTCGTGATGGCGCTGGCTGTGGCCGGATACTTCCTCGGCTACGCGCCGCGCCAGCATCGCGAAGAAGTGCTGGCGGCCGAATCGCGCGCCTCGTCCCGGAGCCTGCCTGTGGTGAACGCAGCGGTGGTCACGCAGTCCAGCGCGCAGACCAGCCTGGTGCTGCCGGGCAGCATCGAGGCCGTCACCGAGGCTCCGGTGCTGGCGCGGGCCTCCGGCTACATCGTCAAGCGTTCTGTCGATATCGGCGACCGCGTCGCCGCCGGGCAGGTGCTGGCGCAAATCGAGGCTCCGGAGATCGATCAACAGATCCGCCAGGCCAAGGCCCAGGTCGATCAGTCCGCTTCCGCCATCCAGCAGGCTCAAGCCAACCTGGTGCAAGGCCAGAGCAACCTGCAACTCGCCGAAGTCACCAAAGACCGCTGGCAGAAGCTGTTCGACAAGGGCGTGGTCTCGCGCCAGGAAAACGACACTTATCGAGCGCAATGGGCCGCCCAGCAAGCCAACGTGGATGCGCTCGAAAAAGCGGTGGCCGCGGCGCGGAGCAACCTTGGCGCAGCACAGGCCAACCTGGAGCGCCTGAACGACTTGCAGAATTACCAGACCGTGCGCGCCCCCTTTGCCGGCGTAATCACGTTGCGTAACGTGGATACAGGCGCGCTGGTCACCGAGGGCTCCACCTTGCTCTACCGCATCGCCCAGACCGATCGGCTGCGCACCTATTTGAACGTGCCGCAAGCCGACGCCGATTCCGTTCGGCCCGGCCAGAAGGCCACGCTGGTGATTCCGGATCTCGCCGGCCGCAAATTCCCCGGCGTCGTCACCCGCACCGCCAATGCGCTCGACCCGTCCAGCCGCACCCTGCTGGTCGAGGTGCAGGCGCCAAACTCGACCGGCTTGCTGCTGCCCGGAATGTACGCCCAGGTGGACCTCGCCGTGCCCCGCAAGGAGCCGCCATTGATGATTCCCGGCGACACCCTGGTGGTGCGCGACAACCTCACCGAGGTGGCCGTGATTGCCCGCGACGGCACGGTTCATTTCCAGCGCATCCAGTTGGGACGCGATCTCGGCGACCACCTGGAAGTGCTCTCCGGCCTCGAGCAGGGCCAGTTGCTGGCCATCAACCCCAGCGACGCCGTTCGCGAAGGGGTCAAGGTGAAACCGCTGCGCACCGAAAAACCAACCCCGTAATGGCCGGGCATGCCCGGACCGTGCAGGAAACTCCCACTATGCCTAAAGCAATTCTCAGTTGTCTGCTCTCTCTCGTGTTGTGCGGCGGCGCTGGCGCCGGCGCGCCGCAGGCTCCCGCGCAGGATACTCCGCCCGCTCCGCAACTGCCTGGCTTGGGCCGCCCGCTTCATTTCGACGACTCGCAGCGGATTCGCGACCTGATCCGCGCCGGCAGCTTGTATTTGGGCCTCCAGGATGCGCTCGCGCTGGCCATCGAAGATAACCTGGATGTTGAGCTCGAACGCTTCGCGGTTCCTCAAGGCGATACCGAGCTGCAACGCGCCCTGGGCGGCGGCACCACGCGCGGACTCACTTACACGCTGCAGGAAGCGCCGGTGGGCGTGGGCGGCCCGCTGAGCCCGCTGGTGGTCGCGCCCGCTACGGGCAGTGGCCCTGGCGGCACCTCGGTTCCCACCAACGCGCTCGAACTCGGCGTGCTCGGCGAGCCGGTGGATAACTACTCCATGCAGGGCGGCGTTGTCCAATCCTCCGGCACTCCGGTTCCCACTTACGATCCGTCCGTGTTCGGCCAGTTGAACTGGTTGCATCAATCCACGCTCGAAACCGACCCGGCGGCGTACGGCAGCAGTAACCTGGTGCAGCAGGGGTTCGTCGCCAACGCGGGCATCCAGCAGGGGTTTTCCACCGGGGCGCAGGCGGCGTTCAATTTTGATAATCTCCATCAATCGTCGAACGCGCTCAACAACGCCTACAATCCCATCAGCGGCGCCAGCCTCGGTATCACCATCACCCAGCCGCTGCTGCGCGGCTTCGGCCGCGGCCTCAATCGCCGCTTCATCCGCATCGCCGGCAATGAGCGCCGGATCGCCAGTCTGCTCTTCCACCAGCAGCTCATTCTCACCGTCTACGGCGTCATCCGGTTGTACACCGACTTCGTCGCGCTTTACGAGGACGTCAAGGTGAAGGAAGAAACGCTGCGCTCCGCCAGCAAGCTGCTGGCCGATACCGAGGTGCAGGTGGATGAAGGCACGCTGGCCCCGGTGGAGCTGACCCGCGCCAAGGCGCAGGTGTTCTCCACCGAACAGGATTTGATCAACGCGCGCGGCCTGCTCGAAGAGCAGGAAATCATCCTCAAGAGCGTGCTGACGCGCAACGCCGGCGCCGCGCTGCGCGGCATCCACATCGTCCCCACCGAGACGCTCACTATACCGGACAAAGATGAGGTGCGGCCGCTCCAGGACCAGGTGGCCGATGCCGTTGCCCGCCGCCCCGATCTGGGCCAGGCGCGGTTGCAAGTGGAAGACTCGCTCATCGGCCTCGAAGGCGCCCGCAACGCCACCCGGCCGGAAGTCGACGTAGTCGGGATCCTGCAGAATAATGGGCTCGCCGGGGCTGCCACTGGTTATCTTTCCGGCACTAATCTGCCGCTAATTGGCGGTTACGGCAGCGCGCTCGGCCAGGCGCTGGCTCGCGACTATCCGACTTATGGCATCGGCCTGCAAGTTACTCTGCCGATTCGCAACCGCATTGCCGAGGCCGACCTGGCGCGCGATGAGTTACAGGTCAAGCAATCCCAGATTCGCGTGCAGCAGTTACAGAACCAGGCCAGCCTGGAAGTCGAGGATGCGCTGATCGCCATGCGCCGCGCGCGCGCTTCCTGGGAAGCCGCCGTCCAGGCGCGTAAGTATCAGCAGGAATCGCTCGAAGCCGAGCAAACGCGCTTCGAGGTCGGCGCCTCCACCGCTTTCTTTGTCATCCAGTACGAAAGCCTGCTGGCGCAGGCGCGCTCCACCGAAGTCGCCGCCAAAAGCTCTTACGTCAAGGCCCGCGCCGCCCTGGACCGCGCCAACGGCTCCATCCTCGAGGTCCACCACATCTCCATCGACGCCGCTCTCAAAGGCCAGGCCAGATAGGATCGCATCGCCGTTGGATTGCCCAGCCATGTCGGGATATCAGACTTCGGTGTCTGAAAATCAGACACGAGTGAGCCTCCTATCCGGCTTAACTCCTTTTCTTTCAATACGGCCCATCCCGTGCATTGGTTGGAAGCGAAGGGAGAAGTATCTTGAGCGATCCATCTACATACTGGCTCACCATCACCAACATCGGGTTGGGAGTGGTGACGCTGATTTGCTGCATCGCGGTGGCCTTCGGCGTGGTACAGGAGCTGGCCGCCAAACGGAAGAAACAGGCGGCGCTTTCGACCCTCGACCATGAGGTGTCCGACCTGGCTGCCTCGTTCGGCGACGGACACGCATTCGGAATTCCGCAACTCGGCCTCACCATGGCGGACGGCGGCGAGCCGGTCCCACCAAAGGAAGCCGAGAAAGAAAAAGAGCGGTAGAAATTATGACCTGCCCCTTCCTCAAAGAAGCTCAGGTCAAATTCTGCCACGCGTCCAGCGTGCGGAAGCTGATTCCGCTGAGCGTGGCACCGGCGGGACGCGCCGAGGAGAAATGTTCTTCGGGCGCCTACCTCACGTGCCGGGTGTATCAATCGCACCCCATGGAAGGACCGGCCGCCGGGCCGTGTCCGTGCCTGGGGGAATCGCTAATGCAATACTGCGCGGCGGCGCCGGTGGCGAAGTTGGTGCCGTTCAGCGAGTCGCTGCTTTCGCGGTGCGGCAACGACAGTCACCGTTACTGCGAACTCTACGGCTCGATGGCGCACCCGGTGGCCGCCGGCGACGAAGTGGACGGAATCGCCATGCCGCCGGAATTGCGCTACGCGGCCAACCACCTGTGGCTGGAGGTGGACGATGGCGGCCAATGCCACGCCGGCATCGATGCCTTTCTGAGCCGCGTGCTGGGCAACGTGGAACGTATCCAGTATGTGTGGCAGCAGGGGCTGCACCGGCCGGCGGCGATCCTGACGGTGGGCGGAGCCGATTGGGAAGTGGTGTTCCCCAATCCCATTCTGTTGACTGGCTGCAACTTGTACTTGCGCGCGAACCCGGCCCGCCTCAATTCCGAACCGTACACGGGGGGGTGGCTGTTCGAGGGGCGCGTCGTCGAGGGAACCACCAACAATCTGATGCAAGGCTCGGAAGCCAAGGCCTGGATGGATCAGGAGCTGCGGCGTATCCATGAATCGCTGCAAAAAGGCTCCGGCATGGCCGCCGATGGCGGGCTGTTCGCAACGGGCGTGTTGAATTGCCTGGGCCGCGAATCCAGGCCGGCCCTGTTTCACGAGTTTTTCTCGCCCTTCGCGAGTGGGAAAGGGATCTCTGAATGATCGGCGGTAAAATCGCGTTTGCGTCGGGAATGCTGGTAGCGCTGGCAGGCGGCTGGCTGGCATTCCCGCGCATCTTGTATCAAACCCGGCTGCAGCCGGTCAACTTCAGCCACAAAGTACACGCTGAAAAGGCCGGCACCAAGTGCGAGGATTGCCACTCGTTCCGCGACGACGGAACCTACGCCGGCATCCCCACGCTGGATAAGTGCTCGGGTTGTCATGCCGCCGCCATGGGCACCACGGTGGCGGAAAAGAATTTCATCGATCAATACGTGACGCCCAACCGCGAGCCGCAATGGCTGAGTTATGCGCAGCAGCCGGAGAACGTCTACTTTTCGCACATCGCGCACGTCAAGCTGGGCCACGTGAAATGCGAACAGTGCCACGGCAACGAAGGCGGTGCCGCGACGCTGCGGCCTTACCAGCGGGACCCGATCAGCGGCTACTCGCGCGACATCTGGGGGCGGCCGGTGAGCCCGATCGGCCTGCGCACCGAAGGCGGAATGAGGATGGACGACTGCGTGGACTGCCACCGCCGGCAGGGCCTGGAATACAGTTGCATGGGTTGCCACAAATGACGACGACGCGGCGTAACCTTCTCAAATTCGTGGGCGGCGGGGCGGCCGGCGCGCTGCTGACGCCGGCGCCGTGGCGGTTGATCACGGATACCGCGCTGTGGAGCGAAAACTGGCCGGGGATTCCGCGGCCGGCGCGCGGCGAGATTCGCGCCCGGTTCACCCACTGCACGCTGTGCCCGGCCGGATGCGCGGTGCGCGCGCGGTGTGTCAACGGCCAGCCGGTATCGCTCACCGGCGTGAAGCCCCACCCCATCAGCCACGGCGCACTGTGCCCGTGGGGCATCGCGGGACATCATCTTCCCTATCATCCGGCGCGCGTGCGGCAAGGGCCGGTAAAGGAAGCCCTGGCCGCGGTAGCCCGGGCCATGGATCAGCGAAGCGCGGGCGAGCGAGTCGCGGTGCTCGATCTGCGTCCCGGCCGCACCGTGTCCTGGACCTACCGCCGCGCCATGGCCGCAATCGAAAACGGCCTCTACCTGGCGCCGCGCCAGCCAGCTTATTCGATCGACCTGGCCGCGGCCGAAACCGTGGTGAGCTTCGGCGCTCCGCTCTTCGATGGTTGGGGAACGCCGGGCAACGTGTTCGCCGCACGCGGCAATTTCCGGCTGGTGCAGATTGAACCGGTAGAATCGCGGACCGCGGCGCTAGCCGACATGTGGCTGCCCATCCGGCCGGGCACCGAAACGGCAATGGCGGCGGCCCTCGGAGGCGAAACCACCATCGCCGAAGCCGCGCGCCTCACCGGAGTGGGAGAGGAAGCGATCGGTGCGGTGAAGGAAGCCGCCGAGAACGGTCCGGCCGTGGTGCTGGCAGCCGACCCCAGCTCGCCGCTGATGAGCTTGAACGCGAAACTCCGCGCGCTGGGGCGCACGGTGGTGGCACGGCGCGAAGCGCCGCTGCCGGAGGCGTGGAAGAAAGCGGCGCCGGTCACCGAAATGGCCGCCGCGCCCGATGGTGCGATCCGCGTGCTGCTGATCGACGAATCGCTGCCCGGCGGGTACGTGCCGTGGCAGGAGATCGAACCGAAGCTGGCGGCGAATGCCGTGGTGGTGGTGTTCACATCGACTACCGAGGGCTACGCGCGGCACGCCCGGTACGTGTTGCCGTCGCCGGTGTATCCGGAAGCGGCCGAAGACATTGGGCCGGCCATCGACACCGTAGGCGAAGTCTTTCGCATTGCCGCGCCGCTGCTGGCGCCGGTGGTCCCGGTGGTGAACCCGGGCGAGTTCGTGGCGCGGATCGCCGGCCTGCCGCAAAGCGATCCGCTGCGCGAGCGGGCCGATGCCATTCACCAGGCCGGGCGCGGCGCCCTGCTCGGCTATGCGGACGGAAAGTCGACGCCGGCGAAAGAAGTTACCGCGGACAATTTCTGGAAAACTCTCAACCAGGGTGGGTGCTGGATGGACGACACGGGCAAGAAAGCAGCGCCGGGGAAGCTGGAGTTCATCGCCGCCGGCGAGCCGCCGCACGACGAGCTGCCGCTGATGGTGGTGGCGGCCGGAGGGCGGCGTGGCGGTCTGGCGCCGCCGCTGATGTCGAAGCTGGAACGCGAGTCGAACCTGCGGATGGCCGCCAATCGCGTGGCGCTTTCGCCCGCCGACGCGCGCTCGAACGGTATCGAAAATGGCGGCCGCTGCCTGCTGGAAACGGCCTGCGGCCGGTTGAGCGTGGTGGCCACGATTGATGCGGGCGTGCCGGCCGGGGTGGTGGAAGTAGCGGCGGGACCGCGCATCGCCGATCTGTGCGGTGCGAGCCCGCGCGCCAGGGTGGTGCGGGCATGACGGCGCAGAATCAAAACCGGCGAGCGAAGCGGTACGGCATGTCGATCGATATCGACAAGTGCAACGGCTGCGGCGCCTGCATGATGGCCTGCGCGGTGGAGAACAACATTCCCCCGCTGCCGGAAGCCGCCAACGATCGGCGCGGCGTCACCTGGATTCGCGTCTATAAAGTGGATAACCACCGCCCCTATCCGGAACGCCGCATCGCGTTCGTGCCGGTGCTGTGCCAGCAGTGCGGCCACGACACGCCCTGCGTGCACGTCTGCCCGCAGCAGGCGGTGGAGGTGGACCCGGCTACCGGCATCGTCGGCCAGATGCCCGAACGCTGCCTGGGCTGCCGCTATTGCATGGTGGCCTGCCCGTATCACGCGCGCTATTTCAACTGGTGGGACCCCAAGTGGCCGGCCGGCATGGAGAAGACGCTCAACCCGGACGTTGCGCCGCGCATGCGGGGTGTAGTGGAAAAATGCAATTTCTGCCACGGCCGCTGGCACGCCGCGCAACAGAAAGCGGCGGCTGCGGGCAAGAGCGAAATCGATCCCGCCGATTACGTCCCGGCCTGCGTGGAAGCCTGCCCCACCGGCGCCCTGCGCTTCGGCGATCTTAACGATTCCTCCAGCCAGGTCGCGCAAGACGCCGAGCGTCCGGAAAGCTTCCGGCTGCTGGAAAAGCTCGGCACGGAGCCGAAGATTCATTACCGCTCCCAGCGGGGCTGGGTGCGGGAGATCGCCAATGCTCCCCGGCCCGAAGGAAAGGATGAGGCTCGTGGATAAGGAATTCATTGCGCGCGGCCTGCGGCGCTCTTCTACCGGACGATTCCTGCTTTGGATTCTTCCCTGGGCCGCTCTGCTGGTGTTCGGGCTGTATGCCGCCGCGTTGTGCCTGGTCAAGGGCCTGAACCAGACCAACATGGACAACCGCTTCGCCTTCGGTCTCTGGATCTTCCTCGACCTGACGGTGATCGCGCTTGGCGCGGGCGCCTTCTTCACCGGGTTCCTGCTTTACATTTTGAAGATCGACGAGCTGCGCGCGGTGATCAACAGCGCCGTCGTCATCGGCCTGGTGTGCTACAGCGGAGCGGTGGCTGTGCTGGCGGTGGATGTCGGCCAGCCGCTGCGCGCGTGGTTCACCTTCTGGTACCCCAACGTGCACTCCATGCTGACGGAAGTCACCTTCTGCATCACTTGTTACCTGACCGTGCTGTTCATCGAATACCTGCCCATCGTGCTGCGCAACCGCAAGCTGCGCGAGGTGCCGTCGTTCCTGGTGTTCGAGCACGAGTTGCATAAGCTGATTTACGTACTGGCCGGCGTGGGCACATTCCTTTCATTCTTCCATCAGGGCTCGCTGGGCGGCTTGTATGGCGTGCTGCGCGGCCGTCCGTTTGCATTCCGCGAAGGGCTGGCGGTGTGGCCCTCCACGTTTTTCCTGTTCATCCTTTCGGCGGCGGCGGTGGGGCCGAGCTTCATCCTGCTGACTACCTGGCTGGTGGAAAAGCTTGCGCGCAAGCAACTGGTGAGGCCCGCGGTGTTTCGGCGGCTGGCGCGCATCTCGGGCCTGCTGCTGGCTGTGTATGTGCTGGCCAAAGCCGTGGACACGCTGGTGTGGATCAACCGCACTTCGCCCGAGACCGGTTTCCAGGCCTGGCAATATTACAGTTGGAAGCCGTTCGGCACCTGGATCCTGTTTGCGGAGATCGTGCTGTTCGGCCTGCTGCCCGCGCTGGTGATGCTGACGCCGCGCTTGCGCGCGCACACCGGCTGGCTGGTGACGGCGGCGGCCATGGCCTGCTGCGGCGTGGCGCTCAACCGGTTCGTGATGACGGTGCAGACGCTGGCGCTGCCCACGTTGTCGTTCGATCCCTTCCTTTCTTACATTCCGAGCTGGCAGGAAGTCGGGACCTTCCTGGCCGTTGTGGCGTACGGAGTTTTGGTATATTCATTTTCGTTCCGCTACTTCAATCTGTTCCCGGAAGAGCGTGAACTGAGACTCGAAGCGGCCGCGCAGCAAGAGGAGGAACCAGCGCTGGCCGGGAGGTATTAGAACAGTGTTTCCGTGGAACTATGGGTTCGTCTGGAATGCCGGTCACATCATCTTCCTGGGCGCTTTCTACGCCGTGCTGGCGGTGGTGGCGACGACGGTGGCCTGGGCGGTCGTCCGCTCAGAGCGCGCGCTGCACTCGGGCGAAGTGGAGGCGATCCGCTGGCACTCCGATTTTGAAAGCTTGCCCTGCAGCGACCAGGTGTGTCGCCACGTACTGACCGGTGAGCTCCGCGAGCGGCAATGCCGGCGCGCGTTCTGTTGCGGAGAATGCGAAACGCACGCCAGGTTGCTCGAGCGGAACCCGCTGCCACGGGTGGAAGAACCGCAGGAAGAGATCTGCGGCATGACGTTTCCGCTCGACCGATTCTACCATCGCGGCCACGCGTGGGCGCGGCTGGATCGGGATGGAACCGTGCTGGTGGGGTTGGACGAACTGGGCACGCGCCTGCTGGGCCGGCCGGAAGCGCTGCGGTTGCCGAGACCCGGCCGCCGCGTTCACTCGAACGGCACCGCGTTTAAGGTGCGGCGCCGTAACGCCAAAGTGCGCGTAATGTGCCCGGTGGACGGCAAAGTGGTGGAGACCGGAAGCGCAGAACGCGGCTGGTACCTGCGGATCAAGCCGGACAGCAAGAACGTGCAAGCGTTCCAACACCTGCTACGGGGCGCTGAAATCAAACCCTGGATCCTGCGCGAAATGGAGCGCCTGCAACTGGCGCTCACCGCCGAAGGCGCAGTGCCCGCGCTGGCCGATGGCGGCGTCCCGGTTGCCGACATCGCCGCCGCTTATCCCACCGCCGATTGGGACGCAGTCTGCGGTGCAATGTTCCTCGAAGGGTGAACCGAGCGCTTTGCAGGGGCCGGGCATGCCCGGCCCGCGCGGCCGGCACCAGGCGGCGATGTCATCGCACGGGCGAGCAAGCGGGGCTGTGATTTGCCGGTCGGCCCCGCCAGTACACGATGGCCCCTCAATCCCCAGGCACGCGCTCGGGGGTGGGGGCGTACCACCAGCTCGCGCGGCTCGGATGGAGCAGCGGCCCCGCATCGGCGCCGATGGCCGCTGCGCGTCTTATCGCAATTTGTTCCTGCGGTAGGCGGGGCGAGGCACATGCCTCGCCCCAAAACGCGCCTGTAGGGGCCGGGCATGCCCGGCCCGCTTCCCGTTTCGCGGCAAGGGCCGTTTCCGCGTCGCGTCTCAGCCCCGCCGCGCTGCGGAAGGCTGATAGGCGATGGCGTCAATCTCCACTTTGGCGCCCGCTAGCGGCAGGGCGGCAACCACCACCGTGGTGCGGGCGGGCTTGGCGTCGCCGAAGAACTCGGCATAGACCTCGTTCATGGCTTTGAAGTCGGCGGCGTCGGTGAGGTAGACGGCGCAGCGCACCACATCCGCCAGCGACGCGCCGCAGCCCGCCAGGATGTTGCGGATGTTGGTGAGCGCCTGCCGCGTCTCCGCCTGCACATCGCCGCTAATGACTTGGCCGGTGACCGGGTCCACCGGGACCTGGCCGGAAACGTAGATCGTGTTGCCGGCCCGCACTGCGGGCGAATAGGGGCCGCGCGGCGCGGGTGCGCCCGGAGGGTGAATGCGCTCGATCATGTTCAGTGTCCTTCCGCTTCCAGAAATCGTTCGACTTCCATCGCGGCCATGCAGCCCGCTCCGGAAGCGGTGATGGCCTGGCGGTAGACGCGATCCTGCACGTCGCCCGCGTGAAAGATACCGGGGATGTTGGTGCGCGCTCCGCCGTGAGAAAGGATGTACCCTTCGGCGTCGGTTTCGATCTGCCCCTTGAAGATTTTGGTGTTCGGGATATGGCCGATGGCGACGAAAAAGCCGTCGACATCCTGCTCCCATATTTGGCCCGTCTTGACGTTGCGGAGCCGCACCGCGGTGACCAGGTGCTTCGACACGTCGTGCACCTCTTCCACCACGGTGTCGGTGAGGAACTTGACCTTGGGATTACGCTGCGCGCGATCCAGCATGATTTTGGAGGCGCGGAACTCACCGCGGCGGTGGACCAGGGCGACTTCGCTGCCGAAGCGGGTGAGGAAGTTGGCCTCTTCCATCGCGGAATCGCCGCCGCCCACCACCATGATCTTCTTGCCGCGGTAAAAAAAACCGTCGCAGGTGGCGCAGGAGCTGACGCCGTGGCCGATGAGTTTCTGCTCGGATTCGAGCCCGAGCCAGCGCGCCGAGGCGCCGGAGGCGATGATCACCGTGCGGGTTTCGATCCACTCGCCTTCGATATTGAGGCGGAACGGGCGCTTGGACAAATCGGTATCGAGAACGGCGCCGTGGACATATTCGGCGCCGAAGTTCTCCGCCTGCCGCTTCATGTTTTCCACCAGCTCCGGCCCGTTGATGCCTTCCGGGAAGCCGGGGAAGTTTTCCACCAGCGTGGTGAGCGAAAGCTGCCCGCCGGCTTCGTGGCCGGAGACCACAATGGGCTTGAGATTGGCGCGGGCGGCGTAAATAGCGGCGGTATTACCGGCGCACCCGGAGCCGATGATGACGACGTTGCGCATGGGATTCGAGTGAGAAATCCAGCGTAGCACAGGCGGCCAGCCCGGTAAGATGCTGCGCTGCCAGACGGTGCCGGCCGGGGCGGCTTGCTAGAGTGGAGTAGCCATGTCGCGCATGCTCGAAGAGATCCGGCAGCAGCCGGCAGCGCTGGCCCGCACTCTGAAGGCAGGCATCGGAAACGCCAAGCGCTTCCAGCGGCTGCTGGAAGGCAACCGGCCGCGGCTGGTGGTGCTGGCGGCGCGCGGGACCTCGGACAACGCCGCGCTGTTCGGCCGCTATCTGCTCGAAATCGCGGCAGGCATTCCGGTTTCGCTGGCCGCGCCCTCCATCGCCACGCTTTACCGGGCGAAGGTGGACTATTCGCAAGCGCTGGTAGTGGCCCTGTCGCAATCGGGCGAGTCCACCGATACCAACACTCTGCTCGAATGGGCGCGGGCGCGCGGGGCGATGACCCTGGGCATCACCAACGAGCGCGCCAGCACGCTGGCGCGCCTGGCGGAACACGTCTGGCTGGTGCGCGCCGGCAAAGAACGGAGCGTGGCTGCAACCAAGACTTACACCGGCCAGATGATGCTGCTCTACCTGCTGGCTTACGCGCTGGGCGGGCGCATCCGCCTGTCCGACCTGGAGCGCCTGCCGGGAATCGTGGAAGACGCGCTGGGCCTGGAGGAAGAGGTAGCCGAGTTAGCGGCGCGCTACCGGTTTATGAATCGAGCGGCGGTAGTGGGCAGGGGGCTGAATTACGCCAACGCGTTCGAGTTCGCCCTGAAGCTGATGGAAACTTGTTACGTAGTGGCGGAACGGTTTTCCTCGGCCGATTTCCTGCATGGCCCGATCGCACTGGCGGAGGCCAACTTCCCGGTGTTTGCCTTTGCGCCCTCGGGCGTGACCTGGCCCTCGATTGGGCAGACGCTGGACAAGCTGACGCGGATGCGCGCCGAAGTCCTGGCCATCACCGATGCCGGCAACCGCGAGGCGGAAACCTGCGCCGCGCGCGTGATCCGCCTGCCGCGACCGATTCCGGAAGGGCTCACGCCCATCCCCTACATCGTCCCCGCGCAGATCTTCGCCGCCTGCCTGGCCGTGGAGAAGGGCCTCGACCCCGACCGCCCCCGCACCCTGAGCAAAGTGACGCGGACACTCTGAGTCGGCAGAGTAGGTGGGTAGGTCGCCGTGCGACTACGCCGTGGTCCGGCCGGAACGCTCCCGCGGGATGTCAGTAATCACGTGGCGACTACCTGCCGGTGATCATGGGGCTCGCACCGTGGTCGACGACCGGACCACATCGCTGCACGTGTTGGCCGAAGCGAACACCGCGCGCGCGTTCGACAGCGTGCCGCCGTAGATGTCGCCCACCAGGACGTCGTATGGCTGGCCCGACCGGACCGTAACGAACGGCGACTCAAACTAAGCCTGTGCGAGCCAGTAGAGCGTCGCATGATGACATTGAATCGCAAACGGGAGATCGTGGATCGGCCCCACGATCGAGGCCAATGGTTTCGGCTTGCTGTTTATGATGTGATTGGCGGCGGATTGTATCAACCGCCGCCAGCCTTCTGGTGTCTATCGGCCGGCCTGCGTCGAGTGCATCGACGCGATCCGCTCCTCCATTTGCCGCGTGAGGTGCGGCGTGATGCCGAGCATCCGCTCAACCACCATCAACTGCCCGCGGTGATGCATCTCGTGTTCCTTGGGCGCGATCAGCATTTCGAACCGCGATTTCACCCGCGGCTCCATCCCTTCCGGGTACTCGACCTGCTCACCCAAAAAGGCCTCCGAGGCGCCTTCCAGAACCTTGGCGTACTTCTCGCCCTCGGTGCGCAACAGTTCCAGTACCTGCGCCTTTGTGCGCGGTGCCTTCACTTCTGCTTGCAGCTTGCCCATGAACCCGAAGAAATCGAAGCCAACCAGCGTGCTGCGGTGCTCGACCGCATGGATCTGCTCCTGCACGCGCGACACCACCGCAATGTGCACCAGCGTCTCCGCTATCGAGCGGCATCCCTCCGCCGGCCGAAAACCGTACTTCTCTTCCGGGATCTCCTCGGCAATTTTGATCGTATTATTGCGGACCGTGCGGAACGATCGCGCGAGCTCTTTTGCTCCGTAATAAGTCATGACTGACTTTTCCTTCCTGAGTGATCTCGAGACTAGTTTATCGCGCCGTCTGGCTACTATAAAGCTCGATGCGTCTGCTCCTCGGCCGCCTTTGCCCCACAGCGGCGGCCGCCAGCATAATGCGCTTGATCACACTTGGCTCCTGCTGAGAGCATAGCGCGACCGGCGTTGTGGTCGTCCGGTTCCGTCAACTGGACGCAAAACGCCCACGTACAGCGAAGCGGGCCGTCCAGTTTCACCGACTACCGAAATCTCCCCAAATCCCATTCACCGCGCTATCTTTACCAAATTCCTCCCGCAGCTCATGCTGGCTTCCGGTTTGTTGGCAGCGGGACTTCGCCAACGGGTTGTCCAAACTGAACCAGTCCAGCCCGCAGGCCTTGCCTGCCGAAGATTAATCCTGAGAACCAACGCGCGGCCGCTGCACTAGCATTACGTCCAATGGTACGAGCGTTGGTGGTGGTGCTGGCAGGCCTGGCTTCGTCGCTGGCGCTTACGGCGGCCGAGCCGGGATTCAAGGCCGAGCTGGTCGGTGGAACTCCGGGCGAGTTCCCCACCAAGACCAGCGTTCGCCTGGATCTGTCCGGCACCGAAGTGATGCTGCTCCACGCGGGCAAGAGCGAGCTGCGTGTGTTCTATCAAAAAGTCAATACGCTCGAATACGGCCAGACGGTCAGCCGGCGCTATGCGGCCGCGGTGCTGATTTCGCCGGTGCTGCTATTGAGCAAAGCGCGCAAGCATTTCGTGACTCTCGGGTTCGTAGACGCGGAGGGCAAGCAGCAGGCGCTGGTGCTGCGCGTGAGTAAGAGCGACATCCGCAGCGTGCTGGCCGGGCTGGAGGCGCGCACCGGGCGGCGCGTCGAGTTCCTCGACGACGAGGCGCGCAGGGCCGGTAAAGGATGAAACCATTACTGCTGTTGGCGGCCGCGCTGGCCGCCCCATTGGCGAGCGTGGCGGGAGACGCGGCGACGACGGCCGCCGCCATTGAAGCCGGCAACCTGCGCCAGTTGCTTTCCGTGCATCGCATCTACGTGGACCGGCTCACCGGCGGCGATACCGCCGCGCAGATGCGCGACATCATCATCAGCAGCCTGGCCGGCTCCAAGCTTTTCATCCTGACTGAAAAGGAGGAGCGCGCCGACGCCGTGCTGCGCGGCGCGGCCGAAGACCTGGTATTTACCGAAACGCATCAATCTTCCGACAGCATCAACGCCCATCTCAACCTCAGCAACCGCACGGGCGCCGGGAATTACGGCAAGGGCAGCGCCGCCGGACTGGGGATCGGCGATAACGAATCCGATCACTCGGCCGAGCGGCGCCACGAGGCGGTTGCCGCCGTCCGTCTGGTCAACAAGGATGGCGATGTCATCTGGTCTACCACGCAGGAAAGCCTGGGCGCCCGGTTCCATGGCGCCAGCGCCGATGTGGCGGAGAAGATCACTTCCCAGTTGAAGGAAGACTTCGAGCGCGCAGGGAAGGGCCAGTAGGCATTGCGGGGTTCCACTTTAATGATCGGAATGACCTTAACGTGACCGACCGTGCGTCGGGATTGGGGTACCGAGCGATGGAAGGTAGGCAAAGAACTCCTCAAGCCCCGACCGAGTTACGCGAATCGGAATGTACTCGCTGGTTTGAACCTGCAGGAGGGCCTTTCGGGCTTCTGCGTTGCCCGGGCGGGACACATGATCTCTGACTCTTGCAGCCAGCATGTCGGCGATTTGCAGGCCAGCAAAGCTCCTATCATCCTGAGGCACTGCGTCCCCTAGCATGTCGGCCATCGCACGATTTGACATCAGCCGCCTAACTCCCCTCATTATCCGCTCGGAGTCATCGGTAACGGCGTCGTTCCGGTCTAAGACAAAGTCCATCATGTCCCCGCAAATGCCCGCCGACCCCAGGAACTTCAGGGCCTCAGTGACCAATGCGCTGAAACAGAATTGGTATGGATGGTGAAGCGTCTTCTTCAGCCTCGGCGCGGTCTCGCGAGCCCTATAGAATTCGCTCTGTTGCACCGATGCGTAAGCTGTAAAGAGGAGATGGTGTTTGAATTCTTCCACAACCCCAGCCAGTTTCCGAATCTTTGTTAACGCTTGGTGCTCTGTCCATCCGTGTTCCTTCCTCCAATCGGGGCTGAGAAGGTCATGTGTCTTGTAGTATTCAAGGCGGGGCGTATGGCTTAGGACCTCGCACCAGTTTTCGGTGAGCGGAATCCATGACGGGCAGAAGGTTCCGTAACCTGCAACGACAAACATCCCGCTGCTATCACCGCTCGAGGCTTCGTCAATGTAGGCTTTCAACACAAAAGACAGCCGCTGTTCATGCAGCGCACGTCACCACGCCACGGACCGGGAACCCAGCCGACCTCCATGCCCGACAATGTCCCGATGAGCCAGGGAGCCGCCGTACCAACAAACGTGGTCGTATAGAGTATACCGTCGCCTAGCGGCCGCGGGCTGCCCAAGAGAGGTCCTCGGAGCTAAGCTGCGGTTATTGTCCTCGGACGGGGTGGTAGCCCCCTGCTTCGAGCGCTGCCTTCGCCTTGGCGAGCGAAGCCTCATCCGGATAAGGTCCCACCAGCACCTGAACCATGCCGGGCCGGCCCTGGACAGGATACGTGAGGATGGGGAATCCCCCGGTCCGGAGTGAGCGGGCAACAGCCCCCGCCGCATCGCTGGCGCTCACCATCAACTGCCAGTAGGAGCCGTGCGACGCCGGCGCCGCCACCATGCGGAGTTCTCCCGTTCCGCCGGGATCGGTAAACTCGACTTCGATATCGTATCCCACTCGATCGATGTGGACGTAGCGCCAGACCTGGCGCGGCACGCTCTCCGACCGGTGGTCCTCGATCTCATCCGGCGGCCCGTACACGATGTAGATGCGGCCGCGGTCGGTCTTCCAGCCGGGGACGCTCGACGCGAAGTGCTCGTTTGCGTAAGCGATGCGCCGATAATGCTCTTCCTTGAACTCGTTCTCTGCCGTGTCCGGCGTCGGATCGCGCCGCTGCCAGAATCTCTCGATGAACCGGTCGCGATCCGCGTCGGTCTGCAAAACCAGAAACTCGCGGCGTTCCTCGGGGCTAATGATGTATGCCACGTCTTCGTTCAGCCATTTTTGCCGGAGCGCCCGCTCCTGCTGCTGGAGTAGTTGCTGCGACTTTCCCGCTTGCTGTTCCGCGTCCAACTGGTTGAGGAGCGCTGTCAGCCGCTGCTGATCGACAAGGTCCTGTGACTGTCTGACCTGCGCCGCCAACTCCTGGAGCGCCGCCTCGGCCTTCCGCATCCGCTCCTCCAGTGCGAAATCAACGGAATGCGCGCCGCCATTCTGCAGCGCGCGGTCAAGGTCGGCGGCATTGCGCTGGAGCAGTTCTTGCGCTCGCTCGACGGTCTCTTCCGCCTCCTGGATCTTCTTCTGCTTGCCCGCCAGCAACTCCTGTAAGTCTTCTATGCTCTGGTGCGCCGGCTCAATTCCCTTGGCCGGTTCCTGCTTATCCGCTGAGGATTCGGCCGGCGAAGCCGACTGAGCAAAGCTCTTCGTGGGCGGCCACGCCACCAGTGCGGCGGCAACGGCGACCACCAGTGCCAGGGCGCCGGCCAGGGCTGCCACTCGGGCATTCGGAACCTGAGCGGACCCGGGCTCACCTAACAGTCTGCGAATGCGTCTCACCAGGTTTCCTCCATTGGAAGCCGCGGCTGGCTGGATTGCTGGCCACCGGCTCTGCTCCAGAGTCGTCAGCGCCGCGGCGTAAGCGCGCGCGTCGGGCCGCAGCGCCACCACCACATCGTCACAAGCGTACTCGCGCTCGGCGCGCACCACGGCGCTGATCCACCACACTGCCGGGTGGAAAAAGAACAAGCCTTCGATCAAACTCTGCGCCATGCTGACCAGGTAATCCGCGCGGCGGATATGGGCCAGCTCATGAATCAGGATGGCTTCCACCTGTTCCACGCTCAAGCCGGCGAGCGCTCCCAGGGGCATGAGAATCACCGGACGCCAATAACCGATCACCAGCGGCACGCCGGCCAGACAGGATTCGAGCAGCACCACCGGCTGCGAAATCCGCACCGCCGCCGCCAGCGCGCGGAGGCGTTGCTGCCATTCGGCGGGAGCGGCGCACACGCCGCGCCGGCGCATGCGGTCGACGCGAAGCCATCCCGCCAGGCGAAAGGCGTAAAACAGGATCACGCCGCCCATCCATAAAGGCGCCAGCCATGCCAGCCAGTCGACGGGCGCGGCAGGCGCGTCGCCGGCGATCACCGGATTGAAGACCACTCGCGGCGCCGCGGGGGGCGCGGCCACAGTCGAATGGCCGCCGGAGAGCGACAGCGCCAGGGTGATACCGAACGCCAGCGGCAGGGCGAGCAGGCAAAACAGAGCCGCCTGGTGGCGCCATCTCGAGGATCGCTCCGCTCCCAGAAACAAGGTCACGCGGAGCGCCGCAGCCAGCAGCGCGCCTTGCCACAGGAAATGCGCCAGTGCCCGTCCCAGCTCGTGCGCCAGCGGCGGGGCCAGCCAGAGATGGAGTGTCATGGCTTGTCCTCCCCATATTCTTCGAGCAGCTTGCGCAGCTCGGCCAGTTCGGCCGCCGACGCCTTCCGCGCCGCCAGCGCTCCCACCAGCAGGCTGCTGGCCGAGCCCGCAAAGGCCCGCTCCAGCAGGTCGCCGGCCAGTTGCCGCTGTGTCCATTCACGCGGGCGGCTGGCGGAATAAATGTGCGCCCGCTGCTTTTCGTCGCGCTTCACCAGGCCCTTGTCGGTCATGATTTGCATCAGCTTCAAGACCGTGGTGTAATGCGCCGGCCGGCGGCGGGAAATGGTGGAATGGACGTCGCGGACCGTGGCCGGCCCTCGGCTCCACAGCACCGTCAGGATTTCCAGTTCGGCATCGGTCGGCCGCGGCAGGTCGCTTGATTTTGTCATCTACGAAGACCTTACTACGAAAGTGTTCGTTGGTCAAGAAAAAATTGGCCTGCCCATCTCGAGGTGGTGAAATGACCACTCCCATCGCTGGCAACCGCTCGGTTGAAAATCACGCGTTCAGCTTTGTGGGGCAGCTTGGTAAGCTGCGGTCCGATTGCCAATCGGACCGCGCTGCGGTTGTCAACCGCAGCGCAGGATGGCATCCTGCCCCACCAGGAAGCCGCGCGGGCCGGTA